>OBEQ011621018.1_pt1 | contig 36569 bp, 10 predicted proteins | sample 1670901 | NCBI WGS metagenome assembly OBEQ01 (sample SAMEA104232315, study PRJEB22302) | groundwater metagenome | biome: forest; feature: aquifer; material: groundwater | place: USA | collected 2011-08-07 | depth 5.4 m | reverse complement strand
TCATATCGTATCGTTAGCGTCATTGCGAGGAGCGTTTTTTGCGACGAAGTCCGCCACAAGGCACGGCGGAATCCGTCCGACGAATCTCGCCGTGTTTTTTAGCGGACAATCCCTGCCCTGAAATTGCTTCGCTACGCCCGCAATGACGAAAAACTTAGGACTGTGAAAATCCGCTCGTAATTCCACACTTACTCCGGAAACTTAAAATTTTCACGTAACGTACCAAAATAACTGCGCTTAGAGCTTTTGAACAATTTTAGAACATGACTGGAACGCGTGATTTCAACTGTATAGCTATCGTCGATTTCCAAGTTTTCTTGACCATCCACGGTCAAAAGCGCCCGATCTTCTTCGCGATCCGTGCGGATTTTTACCGTAATTTTTTCTTCAGCGCCCACGGCAATGGACCGCAATGCCGAAGAATGCGGGCAGATGGCCGTGATCATCAATGCTTGGATTTTAGGATGAATCACCGCGCCGCCGGCAGAAAGGGAATAGGCCGTCGATCCGGTGGGGGTTGAAATAATGACACCGTCGCCGCGGAAAGCAGTCAGTTTTTCTCCTGAGACGCTGATTTCCGCATGTAAAAGCCGCGTCAGCCCTTCGCGGCTCACGACCACATCATTCAGAGCCACAAACCGCTGTTCCTTGTGATGCTTATCACTTTTGGCGCGGCAGGAAAGCATCAAACGATCTTCCGTTGTGTAGCGATCAAGCAGGTAGGCGTTCAACTCTTCAAAAACCTCAGTCTCTTTCACCTCCGTAAGGAAACCAAGGCTCCCCAGATTAACACCCAGAATAGGAACACTCTTTTCTTTGAAATGACCCGCCACGGAAAGAAGGGTTCCATCACCGCCAAGACAAATGATCAGTGAAGCTTGCTGAATCATCGCATCAACGGAAGATGCCGTGGAATCTATGACCGCGATATCGCGCTTAGACAGCCACTCTTTGAGCCGCGCTAAAAGTCCGTCAGCTCCCTTTTTACCCAGATTGGCAACGATGCCTATTTTTTTTGAGTCCGCAGGAAGATTCATAAAATAGATCCGTCACAACCCCCCCACCCAGTCTCCCCCGCTATCCTGGGGGACCTGCCTATCGGACAGGCAGGCAGGAGCAGCGGGAATCAGTATTTAAAATCAGACAGGCGCAGAATCTCTGGCACATAACTCAGTCACAACTCGCGCGGCAATTTTTTCCGGGGAAAGACCAAACTCATCAAAGAGAATATCGCGGGTGCCTTGCTCGATGAAACGGTCCGGAAGAGCCAGCCGTCTGACGGGATTGGCAGAAAGGCCGCTGGCCTCAATCCACTCCAAAACCTTAGAACCAAAACCGCCGGTCAAAACATGTTCTTCAAGTGTCAGCACAAGCCGGCTTTTTTCAAGCGCTTCACGAATAAGCCGGCCATCCAGCGGCTTGGCAAAGCGCATGTTGACGACACGCGCTTCAAGCCCTTGCTTTTTTAAAAGTGCCTGCGCTTTTAGCGCGATCTCCACCATACTGCCGATTGCCAGAAGCGTGACGTCCTCGCCCTCAAGTAAAACTTCGCCCTCCCCAATCGCAAAGCGGTCTGTCCCTTTACGGTCAGAAAAAACAGCAGGAATTTCCCCGCGCGGGTACCGCAAAGCAAAAATGCCGTGATAAGACAACCCTAGTTCGAGCATCCGTCGCATTTCCGGCTCATCTTTGGGCGCCGCAATCACCGTATCCGGAATGTGCCCCAAATAACTGATATCAAAAACACCGTTATGCGTAGCGCCATCCGCACCGACGAGCCCGGCACGGTCCAGAGCTAAGACAAGCGGCAAACGCTGAAGGGCCACATCATGCAGCAGATTATCCTGCGAACGCTGGAGAAACGTCGAGTAGATGGCACACACGGGTTTGATTCCCCCCTTGGCCAGAGCACCCGCAAAAGTGACCGCGTGCTGTTCGGCAATGCCCACATCAAAAAAACGGTCCGGAAATTCTTTTTGAAATGCGGCGAGGCCTGTGCCGGTGGGCATGGCTGCGGTGATTGCAACGATTTTTGGATTTTTTCGCGCTAAGTCCGTCAGCGCATCGGCAAAAGCTTTGGTATAAGCGATGCCAGGCTCCCGGATTTCTACGGACACTTTGGGCTTGATTTTTTCACCGGTCTCAACATCAAAGGGCACGACACCGTGCAGACGTTCGGTATCCTTTTCCGCGAATTTACAGCCTTTCCCTTTTTCAGTAATGATGTGCAAAAGACAGCAATCGCGCAGGCTAAGTACCTTACGCAGAGTTTTCACCAACCCAATCACGTCGTGACCGTCTACGGGGCCAAAATACCGAAACCCGAGTTCTTCAAACAGGATGCCCGGCACCAGGAGGTGTTTCATCCCCTCCAGTCCTGCCGTTGCAATGCGGCGCAAGCGGGGAAAATGGTCCAGCTGTTTTTCCACTTCCGAACGAATACGGTTGTAGATCGGGTTGGTCAGGACTTTATTGAAATATTTGCTGATCGCACCAACATTTTTTGAAATCGACATCGCATTATCGTTTAACACAATCAGCATATCTTTTTTGAGATGCCCCGCATTGTTCAGCGCTTCGTAGCTCAAGCCCGCTGTCATGGCCCCGTCGCCCACGACCGCCACGATACGCTCCCGGCCATGCTGCAAATCGCGCGCGGCGGCAAGTCCTAAAGCCTGGGAAATCGCCGTTCCCGCGTGCCCGACAATAAAGAAATCGTAAGGACTTTCAAAAGGGGATGGGAATCCGCTAATCCCACCGTGCTTGCGCAAGGTCGTCATTTTTTCACGACGCCCCGTAATCATTTTATGGACATAAGCCTGATGGCCCACATCCCAGCAAATTTTATCTTGAGGTAGTTCCATGACATAATGAAGCGCGATGTTGAGTTCTAAAGCTCCCAAGCTCGCGCCCAAATGCCCCCCAGTTTTGGCCACATATCCGATCAAGGTTTGGCGGTATTCCGCGGCCACTTCAGGGAGGTTTTCAAGCGGGATTTTTTTCAGATCCCGGGGGGAATTGATTTTTCCAATCCATTGAGACATGCGTTGTTTTAGGCATCCTTTGCTCCAGAAAATCAGCCAGAAAAACCAGCTTCTCCGCCAATTTTCCGAAAGGACGCACTTCCTCTTTCGCTTTGAAAACCAAGAGCCGCGTATTGCTTTCTAGCTCGTGGGCACTCATGTGCCGCAGATAGCCGTCGCCATCCAGCAAATCATCGACACATTGAAATGCGAGCCCCAGTAACTCTCCATACCGGTTCATCCGGCTTGCATTTTCATCCGAAGCTTTGGCTGCAATGGCCCCCGCCATGGTGCTGGCTTTGATCAACTGTCCCGTCTTATGAATATTAATAAAGTCAAGCATTGCCAGATCAACAGGTTTTGACGCAAACTCCAAGTCCGCAACCTGACCGCCAATCATACCACAAGTCCCTGAAGCCGTCGATATTTCGCGAGCAAGCCGGACTGCGATTTCGGCGGGCTTAACCTTGGTTAAAATTTCAAATGCCAGGGTCAATAAACCGTCACTGGCTAAAAGCGCTGTTGCCTCGCCAAATTTTTTGTGGCAGGTCGGATTGCCCCGACGCGTGTCGTCATTATCCAAAGCGGGAAGATCATCCTGCACAAGCGAATAGCAATGAATCAATTCCAGAGCACAAGCTGGGTAAAGGGCCTGTTCCAGGCTGCCTCCCAAAGCTTCACAGACTGAAAGGGTCAGAAGCGGCCGGAACCGTTTGCCGCCGTTCAACACGGCATAATGCATGGCTTCATGAAGGGCCTGCGGATAAAGATCCGCACGAGGCAGAAAATCGCGCAGGGACTGATCGATATGCCGCAAGAATTCGTCAAAAATTTCTTTGTACTTCAAAACAGCGTCTCCTCACCTTCAGCCGCTGCTTCATCGCCGGCAGCAGGTTTGTGCGCCTTGCGGGCTTTGGATTGCGCAGCAAACTCTTCACCTTCAGTATCTTCAAACGGCTTTTTGACCCATTCGCCTTTGGCATTGCGGCTCAAAACTTCAATTTTATTTTCAGCCTGTGAGAGTTTCTCCTGGCATAGCCGCGACAATTTAATACCTTCTTCGTACCGGTTTAACGCGTCATCCAGAGTGATATCGCCCGTTTCCAACTCGGACACAATTTTTTCCAATTTTTCCAGTGATTTTTCAAAGGAAAGTTCCGCCATGTTATTCCCCTTTCTTTTCCCCCTCCTTTTTCCTCCTCCGCTCTGCGGAGGGGGATAAGTGGAGATGTTTGATAACTTTTGAATAAATAGTTCCATCTGAAATTCGTGTTGAGATCTCATCCCCAGGCCTTACCTGGTTGATTTTTTTTAAAAGTTCTCCGCCGGCGCAAAAAGACAGTGAATAACCGCGTTCCAAAATCGCGAGGGGGTTTAACGTACGAAGCTGTCCCGCCGCTGACTGCAGCCCCTTTTTTTTCATCGCCACCAGCGTTCTGACATAATTTTGCAGCTGCCGGTAGATTTCATCAAAACGCTGGCTGAATTGATCGAGTAAAACACGGGGCTGTTCAAAGGCGTAACTTGACAACAACGCCAACAACGTTTTTTTACGCATCACGATCAGGTTGCGGATGGCATTGGCAATCCGGACACGCGAGTCACTCAAACGGTTCAGAATTTCTTCCACATTCTGAACCACGAGCTCGGCCGCCGCGGACGGCGTCGGCGCGCGCAAATCGGCCACCCCATCACAAATCGTCCAATCGATTTCATGCCCCACCGCGGAGATCACCGGAATCCGCGAGCGATGTACCGCCCGCGCCACAACTTCTTCATTGAACGCCCACAAATCCTCGAGACTGCCGCCGCCGCGGCCCACAATCAACACATCAATTTCACCCGGAGGAAGACTGTTTATTTCATCAATCGCACGCGCGATTTCTTCAGCTGCTCCGTCGCCCTGAACACGCACCGGATTTAAAAGAACCTGCGTTCCGCGGGAACGCCGGTTGATCACATTGAGAATGTCGCGAATCGCCGCGCCGGTGGGTGAAGTGACAATCCCAACGGCTCGCGGGAATTTCGGAATGGCCCTTTTACGCTCCTGGGCAAACAACCCTTCTTGATCCAGCTTTTCTTTAAGCTGAAGAAACGCCAGCTGCAGGGCGCCAAGCCCTTTGGGTTCAATCCGCTCAATGTAAAATTGATACTGTCCACGCTGCTCATAAACCGACAATTTACCGAACACAACAACCTTGAGCCCGTCCTTAAGCTGAAACTTCACATTTTGATTGTAACGGCTGAAAAAAGCGGCACTGATCTGCGACGCACTGTCTTTGAGTGAAAGATAAATATGCCCGGAGGTGTGGTTTTTTAAATTGGAAATCTCCCCTTCGACCCAGACAGCGCCAAAACGCGACTCCAGAAGCATCCGTGCCTGGCGATTAATTTCCGTCACCGAAAAAATTTTCGGAGCTGAAAGTTCAATCATTGGATTCTCCTCTTATCTGTAATAACGCCCTCGTCATTGCGAGGAGTCCTGCGGATTTTCGCAGGACGACGCGGCAATCTCAAAGGTAAAACCTTGAGATTGCTTCGCTGCGCTCGCAATGACGAAGAAAACAGATACGATAAAAATTTAAATCAACCCGCAAAAACAAAATGCATTTTCACGTCGTGCTTTTCGGCGGGAATTTTCGTGAGCAATTGCTCACGAAAACAAACCCCGATTTTAATCACCGTTCTTGCATTTTTCAAAAACCGGTCAAAGTGCCCGCCGCCGCGCCCCAGGCGGACCCCGTCCGGAGTAAAACCAAGGCCTGGAATAATCGCCACATCTATTTTCGAAAGATGCCCTTTATGCCCTCGCCGGACTTTCGATTCGAGAATGCCGTAAGAGCCGGGCTCTAAATGCTTCTTCAAATCGTGAATTCGGTAAATGGCCATGCCCTTTTCCGAAAGGCGCGGTAAAAAAACAGCCTTTTTTTTCCGCAAAGCCCGGCGAATGATCCAGCGCGTATCCACCTCATCCCGGAACGGCATGTAAATCAAGATTCTGCGGGACTCCTGAAAAAAATCAGATGCAATAATTTTCGCACAAATTTTTCGGCTCTTTTCACGCCGCTTCGCGGGCGAAATGGCTGCCACACGCCGGCGTAATTTTGTTCTCAGCAGCGATTTAAGATTCGAAGATAAGACGGCGGGGCGCATGAGTAATTTTAATATTTTATCTTAAAGTCAAGAAGGCATCCAGAAAAAAAGGCCTCAGGAGAAAAAACATCCGCAGGCTATAAAGGGCAGGTATTAATCGATAAGTCAATACATAGAAACAGGTTATGAGATATATTCTGATACCTGTTCACTCATCCCCGTCCTTTCAAGAAGCTGGGGAAGTATTCCTCCAAAACGCGCCGCCTCGTCCGGAGTACCTCTCCAGCTTCTGGGCTGCTGGCTAAAAATGGCCACGCGAGCTCCTATTCGACTCATGGGAAGACAATGCAGCGCCGTACACGATTTTTCCTTGATCGTGACGGCGCAGTACCAAATCGATAAGATTTGGTGCAGCCCGCAGACGCAGGTTTCCTTGGCCTGCGCTGCGGCAGTATTTGTCTATGAAAACAAATGCCCCCAGCATGAGTCGAACATGCAACCCCTTCCTTAGGACGGAAGTGCTCTATCCAATTGAGCTATGGGGGCGTGACAAGTTACATCAAATGGGACAACTGAAGCTTGTGGCTCCGGTCTTCGCTAGGCGGGAATTTTAATTCGAAGAAGAACGAAATTGACGAGGCCATTGGCGATCCTCAATCACTGGTTTGAAATTCCATTTTTTGGGTTTCGGTGACTCGCTTGGAAGCATCGAGAATTTCAAGTGAAACCAAGTTTCCCTGCCGGTCATAGTCAAGGATCACACCAGGCTTGCCTTCATCGCTTTCAATCACCGGGGTATCTTCCTTGAGGATGACCGAAAGAGAATCGGTTCTCTTATCATACGTAACCTTTATGGTTCGTTCCTCCAGTATTTTGAAATTTTGCTAGTCAGATAAGCCGGTACAACTTCCGCCGGATGACGGTCAACGTCCACAAAAATCCGAATCATATAAATTTTATTCGCCATCTTCGTCTTGGCTTGCAGAACAACCCTTCCAGTTCTCACCGGAAGCCGCTGTTCCGGCGCTCTCAATACAGATCTTACCACATCTTCTGAAATCATTCGTCTCTTTAACTCAAAAGAGCAATGAGGAGTAATGACGTAATCGGATACAGGCTCGACCTTACCAACACTCATACCCGAATGCTTTCGTTTTTCGGCAGCATTTATTTTCTCCGTATTTACCTTCTCAAAGGACATCGTATTTTATCGGTTTGCCGATGAAAAGCATTACTTTTTATAGTGGTAGAAAAGACAGGGCGTTAAGCCGCTTGAGCAAAGGCGGTGACAAACTGGGTTTCTTGAAGGAGCCTCATCGAAGCTGCCGCACTTTGTGAAACAGCATAATGCCCTTGCCGGTATTCAATTTCGGGGGCTACTAATCCGGAAAGGGCCTGATTAAGTTGAGCCGCCTCCGTTTCTTTTAATTTCACCGCCTCCAAATACTTCAGGCCATGCTCCAATGCCCCTGGCTCGCCCACAAAACAGGTCAGCTTCTCAGACATCCATTTTGGCAAACCCGTTTGAGTAAAAACCGGTTCCTCTTCACTTCCAGAATAATGGACCAAATTGATATTATCCCGGAACTGATAAGGTTTGAGCACATCGGATAAAGTACCCGGAACAAATTTAATGTTAGAAAGTCCGAAAGACTTTAAAAGCTCCCCTAAGCCGGAAGACGCCATTTCGTTGTAAACGATAATCAATCGTTTCGGATCACTCGCCGCAAGCACCGCCAGCTCCGTCACCCGCCCCTTAACATCTTTATAGTTCATAACGCCATCGACGAAAACAATCGTCTTGCCGACGGCTGTTTGGCGGCTCTGACTGGGTAGGTTGATATTCTGCGACTTGTTGGAAGAGGACATAGCAAGGACTTTTTCTTGTTTTCTTACTTCGGAACCTCCATTGTCGGAGGCTTCTTTACGAACCAAAGCTTCCGGTTGACGCCGTTCCTCATGGGTTATAGCATTTATATTGTACTTGTCTGGTTTATTCTGAAGATCAATCGCAGGAGACAAAAATGAATCCAGGTCTGTGGATTGTGTTTGGAACGGTAATAGTGGTGTTGGGCTATCTTTGGTACCGCGTAGACCAGACCCAAAAACACCCGCAAGAGAAGCATTCGAAGTAATTCCTTCCCGTTTCTCCTGCCGTACCTCGGAGCGCGAGGTTATTTTCTTTAGAGAGGCCACAGCCTCTTGGGATAAACGCAAAAGTTCGTTCCGTTTCGGACTGTTCGTAGAAACCCTAATCTCCTTCATCAGAGCTTCAGCTGCTTCAAGCCACTCTCTTTCATTTTCTTTGAGCGAATAGGGGGTTTCACCGCCCGCAAGTGCTTTATGGTCAAAAGTAATTATCTTAACAATCAACGGGCCTAACTTTTTAAGGAGCTCGTGATCTTGAGGTAATTCCTCCGCCAAAAGGTCAAATCCCCTTACCAGCCGCTCCAAGGCTATTCCGTCATGAAAAAATCGCTGAAGATCGAAACGGGCAGGAATTTCGTTTTCAAAATTCTCTAATTCCCCGTCTATATCTTTTAGAAAGGGAAGTATTTTTGAATCTTTTCTTAGAATGGCCAGATCGATAAGGCTCGACCTCACGCTCCGATAAAGCCCCAGGATCTCCTTATGAAACTCCATTTCCAGGATCCGTCTTGAGCGGTCTCTGCTGAGGTTGACCCATAAGGGGAAGGAATTCATCAGGAAGGCCAGCATCCTCCTATCCCGATCAAAGGACTTTCGATCTTCGTCCTTTAGGCTCAAAATAAATCCTTGCAGTTTGCCAGAGATTTGTCTCAACTCATCATTATAGAGAGGAGAAAATCCGCTAAACCTTGGATAGAGAGAAGCCATCGCTGCATTACCAATACGGCCCAATTTCTGATGCAAAATCCAGCCCTCGATCACTTCGTTGACGTTCCCCACCATCAGGGGAAACATACTAGCCGCTTGGGAAGCAGTATTGGCCAAATTCTTTAACTCGCCGTCCGTGAATTTTTTATTTCCCATCTTTCTAATACCTTCCTCTAACAGATTGAGAAGCTGGCTGATTTCCTTCCTTTTTCTATTCTGTTCCGACCCCGGAGACCTTCTCAGCAAAGATTGATACCGCTTCCTTGCCTGTTGTAAGAGTTTTCGGACAATACGAAAATACACATTCTTCCGCACCTCAGAGCGCTGGGCAACAAAAGTGCCGGGAATGTATTCAAGTCCGCGCGCCTTTTCTTCAACTTGTTTTAAAAATTTTTCAAAAAAACCTCTTTCACCCACACTGAGCGGCTTCTCCCCCATTTTTTCCGCCACATTATGAGGATCAATGTAAAGAGAAAATGTATCCGCAAAAATTTCAGCTTTCGGGTCTTTTCTCTCGGTGTTTCGTTTGTAAAACCATCCCTCACGCCGTTCGTGAATGCGCTCCCACTCCTCATGCAATTCAGGGGGAAGTGTCTCCCATAAAACTTCTCCCACTTCATGGATGACCCTCATTTTGCTGAATTCTTGCGCACTTGCCAAAGTCAATGGCATGGGCGGAACTTTTCCTTTCATGAGTTGGTTAGGGTCTCCAACTGTTAATCGGAGATAGAGGTTTTTCAATTCGGCTGGAACGTCATTCACCGTCATTATCGAGAGAAATCTTTCGCTTCCGTCAGCTTTTTGAAGGCTGGTAATCTTCATTCTAACGCCGGCAGGCGACACCGCATTTTTAATAAGGGCAATGGTGCGGACATAATTAAAACCAAAAAATTTTAAAAGAAAAGGCGGTACCAAACGCAAAGCACTTTCAATGGTCTCAGAATAAACAACGCGCTGATAGCCGGCAGGCTTCTTATCTATAATTTTATTTTCAGAATCAGAGGCCATATGCTGCTTCACAATTGCAAGCCACACATTTGCCCGCATTTCGGAACGGGCGGACCAAAGGGGCAGTCGAAGGGTGGTGACATTACCTAAGCCTGAGGGCATCACAGTGCTTGGCAGGAGCACAGATTTTCGGCCCGAAAATTTTTCTGCTTTCTCCTTGACATCCCTGTTCAAGGCTTCGCTCAAACTTTCCTTCGTTGTCCGCATCTCGGAGCGTGCATATTCATCGCGCTCAAGAAACCAGAGAAAAGCAGTCGGCTGACGCACTTCGGAGCGCAGTGCATTTACCTTGGATTGACCGGAAAGAGGAATCCGCAGGGAGAAGCTTGTTTTGAATCCTTCCCCCAGTTCTTTTTTTGCCTGCGGCGTCAGGGGATGGGTCTGAATCAAACGGCTTTGGGGATCCCAGAAGAAACTGCGGGCGGAAAGTACATTGTCACGCTGACTCCAGACTTCAATGGCCGCCCTTTCCTCGCCGGCAAGAAACTGCCTGAAAGAATTGACCAGCCCGACGCCTGAGCTTGCGGGTTCTAGAGACCTGTAAGTTCCCTGATCAAGCCCAAGTGTTTTCCAGGCCTCTTCCCGAATTCCGGAGCCCTGGTCCAAAATCTCCAAAAGCGCATGATCAGGAAAAATCCGCAGTTTAACGCGGATCAGGCCGCTATGATTTTCGGATTCTTCAACCGCCCGCAGGGCATTGCTTAAAATCGCATCGAAGGGATCCGCGAAAGGATTGCTGTGACCATTGATTAAATCATAAACCTCCTGTGCTTTCCTTTTCTGAAGCCAGTCAAAAATCCGGTTTTTTATTTGCGCCTTATCGTTCAAAAAACTTTCCTGAGGATAGCTTCCCTCCGCGGAAGCCGAATGATTCCAGTTCACAGCAATACTATCTTTTTCCAGAGTCGCGATACTCCGCATCTCGGAGCGGGCAGAAACCCAGGATGGTTTCTGCACTGCAAGCAATCGAGATCCTTGACGGATCTCGGAGCGGGCAGAATCACCGGAAATTTTTTCGACGCCAAGCTGGCGCGCGGAAGTGCCGTAGGGCTGAATTCGAACCGCATAAATCGCAATTTGCCTCAGGCCGTCGTGAACGGTTAAAAGCAAAGATTGAGGGTATAACCGCCGGCCGATCAGACTTCCCGGAGCCTGATAGAAAATTCCTCCGCCGGGCTCAGCAATTTCTTCATAGTTTGACAGCTCCACGGTGAGCGTTTTCCCGGAATGCGCTTCAAGCCCCGGAAGAAAAATATAACTTCCGACCGGAATACGATTCATGCCTTTTTCAATGTAAATAGCTAAGGGTTCGGGAGCATTGCCTTCGTTCCCGAGTCCCAATCCAGAAATGAAATGATTCCACCGGTTGTGAAGATTTTCTTGAACGGCCTGAAGATAATTTTTTGTCAGCTCACTTTGAGCTTCGCGGGCTAACTGCGCAACGCGCTCATTTGAGATGATGCTCGTATCCCTTCCGCCCAATCCCCGGAAGGCTAAAATTTCAGCAAGATCGGGATTAGATACCGGAACACCTTCATAAGCAGGGTCAAGCCCATGGCGAATCTGAAGAATCACGCGCTTCCGAGGATCCGGCAGGTCATGAATCACTTGCTTTAATATTTCGCTTTGAGAAAAAAATTCATCCGAAATCTGTTCGTGCACGGGAATGACTTCAGGGTCTTCAAGAGTCTCCCCCAGTCCTCCGGAATCCGTTCCTGCGCCCGCTTCAAGCGAAACTTCGCCCGGAGGAGCCCTTTTTAAAGCCCGTGAATGTTTATCATAAAGATTAAGAATCTGGTTACGCACGCTGAAATGGAAAAGTTTCAGGATGACTTTTCTTTCAATGGCCTTGCGCGCCTCAAGAATTTTCTTCTTGAGTTCCTGCACCGCAGTTTCCCAGCCGGCCGCCTCATAGGCACGATGCCGTTGTAACGTCAAATCGACGAGTTTTTTTTCTTCAAGAACACGATCCCTCCTTTTGCGCAAAATAACCCCTTCCTCTTTTTGTTCCGTCTCTTTTTTTTCTTCGATTTGCGGTTCCAAACTTCGGATTTCTTCCGAAAGGCGGCCGCTCCAGGAATCCAGCTTTGACAAAAAAGCTCCCCGGGATGATGCGTCTTCGATTTTTTCAAGCGGCCACGTGAGGATTTCTTGCGGGGTGTAGCGGTAGGCCGTTTTAAGAAGGGCTTGTTTGGATTCATTGATTAAATCCGGAAGGGAAATGCCATTCGGCTGAGAGGGGGTCTTGATCATCGAAGGATATCTTCTCAGAATATAAAATTGGAGAGAAGGTCCGTACCCCCCTTGCGCCGGAGTACCCAAAAATTCCACCACAATGCGGCTTTGCTGAAGCAAACGTTTTTCATGATCATTTTGAAACTCTCGCAATTTTTTCAAATCGTAACGCTCAGCCCAGCGAAGATAGCGTAAACCGCTTGGTTTCCGCCGGCGGCCTTCTTCATAATCAAGCGCCGCTTCATCGGAAATGATGCGGACCGGTTTAAACATCATTTCCGCCAGCACGGGGTAGGTCTCCTGCCAATAAACGTTTTGCGGACGCGTCTTTAAAACCGAAATGAGCCGTGCCAGAAGCCAGCCCTCCGTTTCATCCTCAGCACCGGAAGTATTTGTCAAATCTATTGCCACAAATTTTTTTAGGGTTATTTTTTGAACCGATTGAATAATTCTGGCAAGCAGAAGGCCGGCCCGCTGCTTTTCAAACCGGTAGCGCAGCGTATAGGCCGCTTCCAAGAAAGTTTTGAAGAATTTTTCGGCGAGAAACGTATCTTTTTCTTCAATGGCTTTAGTTAAAATGGCCGCCAAGGGTGAAAGAACCTCTGCGGATTCCAATAATGGGTTTTCCTTCCCAAAAATATTTTGCATCGCGATGGTAAAACCCTGCGTGACGCGCGCATCAACGCCTCCGCCCCATTGCTGCCCCATCCTCAAAAAAAGCACGGCCAAGGTCCGGCGGCCGGCATATTTTGAAATCATTTCATGGACTTTCCAATCGGGCATTGAGGCTGTCAGGATTGGGCTGCCTTCTTCGCGGGTTGCCATTTCCGGCAGTAAAAGCGAACGGGCGAGGGCATGATAGGATGAAGAAGATTCCATCAAACTTTCAACCGGGCGATCCTTTTCCAATGCCTCCCGGAACCGTTCAATCGCTGAATAGCGCCCGGCCGCCCGGCGTCCTCTTAACCAATTCTTCAAAATATTCAAAGGAATTTTACTGTTTTCAAATTCAGGGGACTGCAGAAACCGGGCGGGTTCCTGCGAAAGATCCCGTATCCGCTCGCCCCGGAAATAAGCTTCGATGATTCTTCGAATCACGTCCAGAGAAGCCGGCTTTTCAAACCGAAGAGGCAAAACATGATCACCGTGATAAATCACAAGTTTGCCGATCCAGCGCGAGGCCCTGCGGGAAAGGTATTTTCTGGAACGAAGCCACCAGAAAAATTTGGCATTAAACGGGCGTTGAATACCCGCCTCGGAAATCATAGCTTCAAATTCCTTTTTCAAATCCTCTTCTTCTTCAATCTTTGCGTGGATTTTATGATAAAGCCCAAGGAAATCTTTCTCTTGCCGGCGGCCAAAAAGGATCCGTTTTATTTCTGAAGCGGGTTTGCGTTTCCGGAAGGACCTGCCCAGACGGGAATAATTCGTAGACTTATGACGAATTATTTTTGAAAGAACGGCACGGTCTGTGCGGGAAAATATTTTATTTTGCCCGTCGCGGCTCAATATTTTTTCAAAAAAAACACCGGCATTTCCGGCATATTGGGAATGCGTTAAAAGATATTCTGCTTGAAATCCAAACCAGAATTTTTGTTTCAAACGCATCATTGGATCTGGAATATCGTCATGACTGCGGGGTTGGCGGGGTGAAGATTCTTCCAATTGCCATTTAATGTTGGCGGCTTCGGCCAGAAAATCCATCATATTTCGGGTGCGCCGTGCGGAGTCGGTGACTTCTTTTCCTGTGAGATATTCGGTGACTCCTTTTGGATTGATTCCAAGATCACTCGCAATTTTCTCATCCAGTTCCCGGTAACTTCCTTTTCCCGTCCGGGCGGCAGTCACGAGGGCATAAGCCGGGGTCACGGCCATCAAACCAAAATCCGCCAGAAATAAAACCGTGGCCACCCACTGTTCCCTCTCTTCAGGATTTTCCAAAAGTCGCGGGGCTTGCTTCATCAACCATTGCCGCGCAGGTGTTGTTCTGGAAGAAGTTGCTTCGGACAGCGGGATCCCGTACGCTTTGAAATCAATTTTATACCGCCGGGCTTTTACCAGAAAATTTCTCGTATCCGCATAGCCCATTTGCTTTGCGATGGCTCGAAGAAAGGCGCGGAGATTGCTCATCCCGGGACTTTCCCGGGCTGTTTCCACTGCTTTTGCCAATCTTTTTTCAAAATCTTTTTTCCGCACGTCGGGACTCATCCAACGGGCTGTTTTGAGAGGAAATTGAATTCCGAGTGTTTCCAGATCTTCGCGAGTGATCCCCCATCGGGCGGCGCCGCTCAAAAAAGACTCGGTCCGCGCATAGCCCATCTTAGAAGCCGCATTCTTAAGCGAACTCCCGGTCCCCAATTCCTGCAAAACCCGGTTCAGCTTTTCAATAAATTCATCTTTTGTTTTGTACAGCGGCCTTTGTGCCCGCATCTCAGAGCGAAGGCCGGCATGACCGAGAAGAGTGTCCAGCGTATCAGGCATCTTGCCGGAACGGGTGTAAACTTCCAGAGCCTTATGCCCGTCGATCCAAAGAGTAAGTGAATCCGGCTTATTCCGGCCGAGAAAAAGCGCTTGTCCCTTCAACGAAGTAAAAGCAAAACTTACCTGCTCGAGGTCCGCCTCAAAAGTCAAAGGGCTGAGATCGTAACCGCCCTCCCAGACAATTTCCTGGATAAGCTTTAAACGCCGGACGATCTCGGGATCTTCCACTCCGAACATTTTAAATGCCTGCTGGCGCATTTCTTTAATTGTTTCCTGAAAATGCGGGGCAATGCTGTGTTTTTGCTCTGTTGGATTTTGAGATGTCATTGTTGTCAGGATATGCTTTTTAAGACCGTCGATCGCACCCTTTAAATGATCCAAAGATGCTTCTTGTGCCGGCCCTTTATAGGTAAACGGAAACTCCAGTCCCCAATCGGAAAAATCGAGGGCGAAGACCGGAAAATCCTGGCTTTCGCTTTTACTTTCCACTCTCAAAATGACTTTGGCTTCTTTGGGCAAGTATTTCGAACGCCATGCAAGAATTTCATGACTTGTCTTCACGAGTTCCCGGGCAATGCCGCGCACATTTTCATCATATAAAAATTGCAGTGCCGGTTGAGGCGTATTTTTAATGAATTTTTCCTGATTCGAGAAATAAGCATCAGCCGCCGGTAAAAACCGGGACAACAAGTCTTTTCCCTCCCGTACCGCCTCTGCCGGAAAAGGAACCGGCTCTTTTTCGGCTCCCTGACTTCGCATCTCGGAGCGGAATATTTCGCCGCGAATCTGTTTTCCATGCAGTATGCCGGAAATCTGCTGTATTAATTCCTCCATGATTTGATCCGCACTCTTCCCCTGCGGATAAATCGGTTTGCCAAAAACGCCGTTCAGCTGGAAAGGCGGAGCAAACAGTCCCTGGACGCTAAAAACCAGTAAAAAACTCTTCCACTCTTGCCGTCCCAGACGAGAAGGCACATCGCCCCAAAAAACCAGCGGCACAATCGGGGCATTTGTTTCAATGGAAATCCGGGCCGCCGAACTTTTCCAGGACTTAAAGATCTCGCCCGTTGTCGCAGCAATATGGCCCCCGGGGAAAATTCCGAGAACGCCGTTATTCTGCAAATGAGCTACCATTTTCTTGCGGGTCCCCCCTTCCGGAGAAACGGTGATTACCGCTCCTTGTCTTTCAAGCTGCTGCACAAGGCCGCTCAGCAAATTTGAACCCAAAGGATTTCGATCCGCCACAAAAAGCGGCCAGCGCCGCGTATGGATGAAAAATTCCGCCGCAATCAGGGGATCCAGCCAGCTGATGTGGTCCGCCACAATAATCAACGGTCCGGCTTTGGAGAGTTCCCTGAGATTTTCATTCAGTTCTTCGATATGCACAAACCGGCGAAGAACAAGCCGGTAAAAATCAATCAAGCGCTCCTTCAATTTGTCATTCAAATCCAAGGCTTGCGCCGCACCCCCCAGCAGGATTTTCTTTAAGGAACTCCTCACTTCAGAGCGGACGGGCTCTTTGCCTTTTTCCGGACGGCGCTCAATCAACCGGTACAACACTTCATCATTCAAAACACCCGCAACCGCAAGCGGCTCAAAAGGGTTCTCTTGCCACTCCAGTTCCGGACTATCGGGGCGGACATGATCCGTGCTGGTGTATCCGGCAATTAAAAATCCGCTGGCTTTTAACGCGGCCGAAATCTCGCGGTAGGCGCGGTGGACGTCTCCTTTTTCAAAATGATAACGCGCCAAAACGTTAAGCATAATGACAAGATCCATCTTATCTTTAAACTCCTGGGGCAAGAGAAGGACGGTTCCTTGGTAAAATTTCACGCGGGTTTTGATTTCCGGGTGCGCTTCCAGAAATTTTGCCAGATCTTCCACCGCCGCTCCCTCACCGAAATTTCCCGATTTGGCAGTAGTGGGAGCCAGAACATGAAGGGTTTCAAGTTCCGGGAAAGCTTCGAGCGCACCCTGAATTTGATTTGAATTTAAACCCGGCCCGATCAAAAGCGCTTCTTTTACCGGTTTGATCATTCCCATTTTATTATGAGCCTGAGCCATCAAAGAAAGGAAATCACCACGAAACACTTCAGGAGCCAGAGAAGTCTCCGTAAGAGGCGCGACCGGATTGCTCCACCCTGACATGAGCGAGAGATGGATCATCGTGATATTCATTAAGAGCGTGTTCAGCTTCAGTGCGATTTTAATTTGGGGGTGAGGCCCGCCGTCTTTACCGGCGAGCCACTGGCGGAACAGAATGTCCGACATATCGCGGCGCAAAAGCCGGACGGAAATTTGACCAAGGCCCGTCCCAAAAAGATACAAAAAACGAAGAAACCATTCTCCCGCCCATTGCCATGAAAATCGTCTGTTCTGGATGAGCACCACCCGCAATCCCGAATAGCTCTTCCCGGTTTCAGGTACTTGAATATTTTGCGGGACAATCGCAACTTCCCGGATCCGGAAGCCTTCTGATTTTTCTAAATTCTCTTTGGTACTTCGCAAATGATCATAGGCTTTGGAAAAATCCGTGACACGCGTGGATCCAATAAAACGTTTGCGGGTCTCAACGCTAAGTGTTTCGATTTTTCCGGAACCTCCCGGCGCTTCGGCAAACCATTGCCTTAGTTTTCCCTCGATTTGATCCCATGGAAATATTCCGAGGCTTTGACCTTCCCGCGAAAGCTCCGTTTCCGTCCGCATCTCGGAGCGGCCGGCGCTGGCGGCCAATTGCTCTGAGATTTGCTCAAAGGCTTTGGTGATATCCTGGATTTGGCTTCGCAATTCTGATCTAACCCTAGGCCCGCCCAGTTCCGCCAGTTCAAACCCATGCGGATTGACGGAGGCATGGGCGACAAGCGGCGGAATTTCCAAATGCGCATAGTCGCGTGTCATCAGATCGCGATAATAGGCTTTATGAATGCTGTCTTCAGAACTAATCTTGGGCGTTACGATCAAACAGGCCATGCCGTTCTTTTTCAAAAGCTGCCGGATTTGTTCTTTATGGAATCCGCCGAAAACAAGAATGTCCGCATTCTCCACGTCATTCCCGCGAAAGCGGGAAGCTGAATGCAGATCCCCGTTAAAAGCATTCGGGGATGACAATAGGGCTTTTTCAATCGCTTGGTCCCTTTGCCGCGCCAGTTCGTAAAATTTGACCGCATTTTGAATGTTGGCTTCCCAGCGCTTGGAAAGGATCATGGATCTTTGAGTGTTCCGGGCAATAAACTCCGCCAATCCCTGAGTGTTGAGATTTTGAAGCCCGCCTTTGACAGCCTCATATTCCGCGGGCGTTATTTCAATTTTATTAAGTCTTCTGAGGAGATTGATTCCCTTATAGTATTGGAATATTTTTTGATTGGTTTCGCTTTTTAAAAATTCCTTGGAAAACTGATTCTCCAGCCGGTCGATTTCTTCAAAAAGGGTTTCGGTGTCGATCTCGCTCAATAAGGGGGCAGGCCCGCCAAACAGATGGCGGGCAAGCAGGGGAATATTGCCTGTCCCCTTATCCGCAGAGGCGCTGGATTTTTCGGCTGCGAGAAGAAGATGGATATTGGTATCTCTCTCATCGTCATTGCGAGGCGGAATCCCGGATGAGGCCGAAGCAATCTCCAAGCTCAAAGATTGCTTCGGGCACTTCGTGCCCTCGCAATGACGAGAAGTAGGTTTTTGTGCCGCGGCAGCAAGTACCCGTTTCAAATAATCCAAAAGAGGAAGCTTCTGCCCATCGAACCTTTCTTTTAATTTCATCCATTCTTTGAGTTCTTTGGGGAAGTTCTTATTCGCCAGTTTTTCGATTTCCTTTGCGAGGACAGCCAGGTCTTTTTCGGTGTCTTCCTGATGCTGCGCATTCTTGCGGTACCATTCGATGTTCTCAAGGTGAAGCTTGATATTGTCGGCCCCGATAAGTTTGAAATCCCCCCTCACTTTTCCCTCTCCCCGCAGGAAAGGGTCAGGGTGAGGGCGGTTAATATGCGCATACTCCGCGCCGCCGATTCGAAGCTTGTCCATAAGAAAGTGGGAAACTTTCTCCTTAATCTTCGGGTCTTTGATGGCGCTAAAATAATCATCCGTCGGCACCGGACCTTCATAGCCTTCCTCAAAAACTGTTTTCACTCCGTAAGTTTTCACCAAGTGCCCAATGATTTTTGCGCTATTTTCCTGGGCTTCGAGGGAGTCGTGCGCATCTTGAATGTAGATGATTGTTTTGCCGGAAGTGCCGGAGAAGGATTCCTCGACCGATCCTAGTTCGGTTGGGATTGAGATTGCCTGCCCGCCCGGTAGGCGGGCTTCGGCCTTGTTCGGGACGCTGCCTCGCAATGACGAAGAAGGGTTTGTGCCAGCATATCCGGCGGTGTTGCTCAGGACTAAAGTCGCGGACAAAAAAACAGCCGTGAGACGTTCCGCAAACGAAAATTTTCTCCTGGGGATTTTGTTTGGCATAGGCTTAATAATCGGTAATCACTCTTCCTGAAATTTTTTCTCGCGGCACGTACCACGCGTCACGTTCTTTTATGCGGCTTTACGGATTTCGGCACGTGCAAGATTTTGTTCCATAATCGCAATGACGGTTTGATTAATAGAAAGCGCTGAGTGTCCGTCGAATTGAAGCAGCGAATCTAAAAGGTCCGGCATTGCTTTTAATAATTCGGGATGCCCTTTTAAAAGTGCGGCGGTGATTTTTTTGCGCACTTCAGACCGGCTCAAATCCCGGATATTGGGCACCAGATGTCCCGCCCAAACGGCGACAACAAGACTGGCGGTCGCGCTCACATCCGAAGCAAATTCGCCGAAATCTTTATCCGCAGGGTAAGAAGATTGGACAAGTAGAATATCTTTATTGCCGCGCAAGTCCGGCGGAAGTAATCCCAATCGAATGGCCGGGATAAACTTGGTGTTTTCTACCACACGCCCCTGTCCCCAGGAAACACTGGCGTGCAGTTCGGCGAGAGCTCCAACCGAGACTTTGGAAACTCCTTCAACCTTCAAACGTGTCCCGCCCGAAAGCAGGCCAAAAACACGATCACGATGGGTTACTTTTCGTAATGCTTCCTCCAGGAATTTTTCATGCCCTGGCGCATCGAAAGCGACTGCCACAGTCCCATCCAACGTTTGAAGCGTTTCCATAAGCCAGGCAATAGTTCGCAGAGCTCTGGCTTTCTGCTGTGCGAACAATGCCGGGTTCACACCGCGTTTTTCGCTCTCGTCTCTGGCCAAAGCCTCGACCTGCCGGCGCATTTCAGAACGAACCCTCTCTGCAAACTCCGCAGTGCCCAGGTTAATCACATTTTTTTGGACGTCCCCGGCGAGATTGATTAAATCCTGAGCGAATAATAGTTTCTCGCCCAGAATTTGCCCTACCACCCGGCCCGCGGTTTCACGAACCTCGGATTGCGCGGCTGGCGATCTCCTGATTTTGGAAAAATTTTGCACCCGCATCTCAGATTTGACGGCACGAGGTTTTTCAGGGCGGGCCTGATCTAAAACAGCTTGGATTTTATCTTCCATTTCCTGAAGTTTTTCGCCGCGCATGGCGGGATCAAAATCAATGACCGCGGTTTGCGATCTTTCGCCGAGATCAGCATAACGGATCAACACCGGTCCGGTGCCCTCTGCCTGATATGCCAGAATCCCGTGCGAATTGTAAAAAAGCCGATTGAGTCCCTTGACAAGATCCGGCGCATTCCCTACTTCCAGGGTGTTAAATACTGACACTCTTTCAAAATAAATTTTTATTTTTCCATCCGGCTTCTTGTCATGCGAAACTGCGGCTGTCACGGAAAAAATATTCTGGGGATCCAGGGAAGAGTCCATCTGCTGGTGCAAACGGTTTAAAACCAGCCGCGATTCGGCATAAAAAAAAGGCGCGTTCTTCTCCTTTTCCAGGAGAATCATACTGAGCCAGTTATACTCTTGAATGGCCCGTTTCAGAAGGATTTTTCCATCGGCCTTCCGCCCCAGCACCCGGATAAAATGTGCGCCGGCGCCAACCGCTTTCCCATCGATACTTGCCACCATTCTGCCGTCTTGATATTCATAGCTCACGCCCTCGGACTGGCGGATAGCCAGCAGAAGAGCTTGGTTTTTATGCTCCAGATTCTGAATCTCGGAGAATTTAAGATTGTAAAGAATTTCAATATATTCGTTCACATCCTTAAAAAGTTCTCGAACCCAAATCTTCTCGAAAAAATCTTGAAGGGTGAATTCTTTCTGGCTCTCTTCCCTAAACTCGGCATAAGCCCGGCTAAGCGCCTGTGGGTACTCATCCTCCAGGGCCACCAGCGTAACCGTTTCTTCCGCGGCATCCCAAGACACACGGACGCCAAATTCGGCGGAAATCGAGCGGCTCTTTTCAAACGCATCTTCTTTCAATTCTTCAAGGGAATTCAGCTCCTGAGCCCGAATTTTTTCCTTGCTCAGCAAGTTGATATCTTCTGAAAGATTTTGAAAAGCCCTGAATTTTGACGTTTTAAAAACTCCTAACTCCTTATTGCCTTGCCAGGGTTTGCTTTCTTGCATCGTTTTAAATAATTCTTCTAAATTCAGCTGCGGATTTACTTTAAAATAAAGCAAAGGCCATATCTGCGGTTTCAGAATGAGAGCGCTCTTTCGCATTCCTTCCAGGGACTGATGAAATTCCAACAACAATTGATCGGCACCGCGGCGTTCTTCTTCAGAGGGCAGGTAAATCTTCAAGGTTTCCATGTCAGACATTTTTTTTAAAATATCCTGCAACGCTTCCGCGAGTTTGTCCAGAGACTCCCCTTTGCCCGCCTGGGGTTTTTCCGTTTTGGCTTTTTTTTGAAGAAAAATGCCGTAGTCGATATAAAAAGAGGCGGTCGACGCATCTTCCCAGGCTTTTTTATAAAGCCGGATTTGCTTGAGCTTTTGCCGTAAATCAGAAAGAAGACTCGCGGCCTGTGCTCGGACCTGAGAGAGCCGTTTAAAAATTTCACCCCGTAATGTCTCTCCTTTTCCCAAGACCAAATTCTGATGTTCGTGTATCTTCATCCACATCGCTTCAATCGTAATTTGTCTGTCAAAAATTTTCTGTTCCAGCGAATCGGTTAAATCCAAATGCCGGTCCGTTATCTGTGCCGCTTCACGCTGCATCCGGTCCGCTTCGCGGACTAACGCCATAAATTCAGCGATTAGACGCTCCACCCTTTCCAGGGATGCCGCGGGTATTCCGAGGGTTGTCTGCGGGGCCGACATTGTTTCGATAATCTCGGCCACTTGACTGAGCATTTTAGTCAATTCCAATTGATACCGCACAAGCTCTTGAAGGTTTTTCTTACGGTCTGTCCGCATTTCGGATTTGGCGCCGGGGGCTGCGGAACGGGCAGTTGCTCGCATTTCGGAGCGCTGAAGAGCGGAAAATATAGTTTCGCGGATCGATTGAATCGCACCCAGGATTTCCTGAGCCATAAATTCTTTGTCTTCTTTTCCCCCTGCGAAATCTTTTAAAAATGGAATGCCGGGGTTCTCGTCCAAATCGTCAAGAACACTTGAGAGAGCCGACATGCGGATTTGACTTTGGGAGGTCACCACAACTCCGGCGGAAGGCTCATCCCGAATCATGCGCAGCGCGTCAGCAGCATTCATGGCCGGCAGCGCCATATCGGCGAGATAAAGTATCCCGTCTTGAAGAAATAATTTGGAAGCATTCCCTGAAAGACTGCTTAAGATCTCCATATAAGCTTGCAAAAAGTGATAGGAAAATTCCACATACGGTGCTGCAAGACCCAGCATCCATTCCCTCTGAGCGCGGGCGGAAGCACTCTCTGGAGGAAGGCCTTCCCGGTTCTGAGTTTCTCTGAATAACCGGCTTTGGACAAGAGCTTCCCGCATGGGTTTATACAGCTCATTTAAATCGTTGGCCATGGCGGCCATGTCAACCAAAAGACTGATGTGCAGGTCGTCACCCTGAGCGGATTTATAAAAATCAGGCAATCGGCTAAAAAAACCCTGGGCTTCAGGGAATAAAGAAACACGGTTGTTGATTTGAATATAGGGCGAGCGAAGTTCAATTGAAATCCTGATTGCAGCCATAAGAGTACGCATCAACTCCAGGGAATCCTTCGTCTGATTCTCATCTTTTTTGAAAACCCCGGCTTGTTCCTCGAAAAACGGCGTGGCTTCCCGCATCGCTTCCGCCAACTGCTGCAAACCCATTCTTTCCTTTTCCTCGTCATGGGCAAGGTTCGCGGCTTCAATTTGTGTCATGATTTCCCGAAGATGATCCGCAGATGTCTTCGCATTCCCTTCGCTCCGCATTTCGGATTTGGCAGCGGGGACAGCCAGCTCCAGGGAAAGCTTGCGGATACGGCGTTCCGCATCTGCAAACAAGAGCCTTTGGTTAAAAACGAAATTCTCTGCTGCTTCGATGGCCTCACGAAGCCTCCTGATTTCAATCTCGACTTGTACTATTTGCGGTTCCAAACTTTTAATGTAGATTTTAAGTCTGTGCTGCTGATTATAATATTGCGTTTCTCGAGTCTCGTGATTGCTGACCGTTAAAACCCGCGATTGAGCGCGGATTGCTTCAATTTGCCGCAGATCAGATTTGATGGTTTCCAGCAGAGCGTCCCTATGCTCCTTCAAACGATGCAAATCATCTTCGCTTCCCCTGCGGTCAGCATCAGAAAAAATCTGTTGCTGATAACTTTCCCGTTCGGCAGCAATAATCCTCTTTCGAATTTCTTCGCCTTTGCGCTTGATGTTTGATAATGCATTTTCAGCCCTCTCCAGGTTGACATAACTGGCGCCTAACTTTTTCTCGAGAACTGCGATTTCGTTTAATAAAATCGCAGAAGCAGGGTTCACACGGGATTTTATTTTTGAGAGGCGGTCACTCGTGTTCTTGTTCTTACGAAAAATGCCCAGAAAGATTTTAAAATCCTGCAAGTCATCAACTTTTGCTTTTTGTTCAAGCTCGCGTTTTAAATTCCGGTCTTCTTCCTCGTAAAGCGGCTTAAGCACCGCTTCTCTTGCCGCTTTTTTTCTTACCAGTTCTCTCGCCGCTTCTCTTGCCGCTTCTTTTGCCGCTTCTCTGTTACCGAAGATGAGGATGACACTTATCCCTGCGACTCCCAAAAGAAGCACTGCTGCCATGGAACTCCAAATCAGCGATTTAATTGGTATTTTTGAAAGATGCCGGAAAATATTTTCAAGGATTCCCACCACGTAGCTCCATCCGCCGCTCTCTTTGATTTTCTGCACTTCGGAGGCAAGTGCCGCAGCAGGAAATTCGACAAATTTTGTCCCCCCGCGTGACCCCGTATCCTGGACGTAAATTCCATTTTTTAAGAATTCGATTTTCAAATGTGTTGCAGAAACAGCCGAATTGGAAATCACAAAATTCATTACATTATCGGAAACACCCTGCCCCATCAGCAGTGATTCCCCCCTAAATAAACGAAGTCTTTTTGTGGCTTTTTCGCCTTCAACGAGATTGATCCATACCGAATTCCGGTCAAAAGGAATCACATCAACAAAAATCGATTGTTTTGCCAATTCCATTCGAAAAGGAATGGCGGCGGGTTTCTTTCCATCAATATCTTTTTTGAAAATTTCCAGATTGAGCAAGCGGCTGGCCGCAGCCAGCGCTTCTTCTCTCGTTGGATAGACCTCTTTGCTTTTCAGCACCGTGTTCTGGTAACCAACGTCCAAATTGTGATTGACTCTGTAGCCTTCCCTAAGCTCCAAAACCAAATCCGCGGGTTGATTCGCCATGTTCATATTTTCATCCGGCCTTCCAAAATTTTCAGCGTCCGCCGGCGTCCGTACCTCGGAGCGGGACGAAGCGGCAGGAAGAATATCCTTGATTAAAAGTTCTGCGATTTTTCCTGGCTCAAAGATAATACGGTAGTCATGTCCCGGACCGTGTTTAGGGACTTGCACGGCATCCAGGCCATCGACAATGGGAATAAATTCGAGACCCGGCCATTTTTCTCCAATTTTTCTGGCATCCTCCGCAGGCACCAGCATTAACCCGCGGGACATTTTGGCCAAAGCCGCGTTGGGATCCTTGCGGATTTGCGGCGGCACGTAAGACTGCGTTAATTTTTCAAACTCGTTTGGCGAAGAGGCGCGGCGGATCAGCGCATGCAGCGGCCTCACGTCGCTGGCTCCAAGAATGTGGCTGAACATCGCATCCAAAGGAAGCGCGGCCATTTTTTGTAACGTTTCCAATTGCCGCAAAGGGGTCGAGCCGATAGATTCATTGTCATACGCCGCATTTAAAATAAAGACCAGGCGGACACCCCGTTTTTTTGCTCGCGCAAGCGCTTCAGGGATTCCCTTGATCAGAAAATGTGACAAGATTGAAGTCCATAGGCTGCCCGGCGCGATTAAAACAAGATCGCCTTCCTTTAATTGGTCCAAGTCTTGAATCAATCCGAGATTGGGTTCAAGCCGGATTTGAGAATTGGGCGGCGGAATTTTTCCCTGCGGGTCGAGAACACCCCCTGCTTTAATTTCCAGATAATTAACGGTCTGGCCAATGTAAGTCTGTGAAATAATGACCCGGCCCCGGACAAAAACCCGCAGGGATTGTCCATCCACCTGGAAATTTGCTACCGGAGTCGGGTTTTCTTCCTTTTGCCCCTCCACGCTTTGGGGCCTTCCGGTGCCATCTGCGGCCAAAAATATTTGGTCGGAAGTATCATCCGCATTCACCAGTTTGATGGCATTCTAATCCTCATCGTGAAGCTCCCAGACTTTTTCACCCAGGGTGAGCCGGATTTCCCCGCCGCGGTTGGCAATACCGATAGCATGGAGCGTCATGGCCTCCCCATCGGCCAGAATACGGGCGGGTTGTTCCGCAGAAGGCAAGGGCTCGGCAACCTTAAAATTTCCCTTTCCATCCGGTTCGAGGGTGACCGCCCTGATTTCTCCGTTCCGTTCCAATAACAGCGTCGTGCCGCTATAAACCGTGTAAAGGGTCTTGGGATCGAAACTGGAATAGGTGAAGCGGAGTCCATTGAGGCCGGCTGCTTTTGCCGCATCCGCAATGGCTTCGGCGAATTTTTTCTGATCCTCAGGCGTTGCGATGGCAGGTTTGTCTTTTTTTTGCGGCGACGGCTCTTTCAAAAACCCGTACTCGGCGATAATCCCTTCTCCGTAAAGATTCCGGAAGCTGACGCCTGGAATACGAAATTGCGACGCCTTGCTTTCATCCCGGCCTTCCAAAGGAGCGCTTTCACGCATTTCCCGGGTTATCCGGTCAACGCTCCGCAGGCTTGAAAAAAGAACCCGCGCAAAGAAGAAAAAATCGTTTTCAAGAGTCACTTTTGGGTCATGGATTGTCTTTTCAACAAAAGGAAGGGCGTCCCCAGCCACCGTTTCCGCTTGGGTACCCTGGGGAATGCGGCCCGCATCTCCCATAAGATACGCCCGCTTGTCGGGTGTCATAAAGCCGGACATGGTTCCTAAAAGGTCCCCTACGGGATTGAACACGCCATAACCGGCTTTATTTTTAAACTCCACAATGTCCCGGCTGCTTCCGAACCTGCCTAGGTGGCTCACTGCGGAATTGACTTCCGAGGTTTCAAGCAAACCTGCCGCTTGAAGAGCGGGAACGTGCAAAGCACCGGCGGCCGTGCCTCCCGACAGGGTAACAATCCGGCGCCGGAACTCCCGGGAAGGCTGTGCGGCCTGAAAAGCCGCGCGGGCCGGCAGAAGTTCACGGAATTTCGCGGTATCGGATTGAAGGAAGACCATCAATTTCTCCGCCAGTAAACCGGAGAATTTTTTTTGCCCGGACTCCAGCAAGAGATTGCGCAAGTCCGTCAGTGCCGCGGCATAAGCCGGATCACGGGTTGCACGTTCCACGCCGAGCAGGCCGGACTGCATCGCATCCGCGAGGAACTGATCAGTCACATCGAGGAATTCTACCGTAGGGGGTTTTCTCAAGAGACGGAGCAAAGCTCTAAGGAGCGGAACTTGCCAATCTTTTTGACTGCGGCCCTGCGCCGCCGAAGCTTTTAAAAGATTCTTCATCACAAATTCGTAAGAAGTGATGTCGGCACGGCCGGCCAGATGTTCCAACTCATTGACCGCCAAATCCACGTCTCCGCCCGCAAGTCTCACGGCAAGCTTTTCATAAATTTGCCGGGTCTCATCCAGCTGCTGGCTTGCAGCATAAGCAGCTCCCATCATCCGCGCATCGTCTCCGTTTTTGGTCAGTTCCATGGGAATGGAAAGTCCATACTCATTTTTCAAAACGGATTGCGCTGTTCCAAGGATGTATTTTCCTCCAGGCCCGGCAGTCAAAGGGCCCGTAAGAATCACGGAGCGGACATGAAGCGAGTAATACCATTCGGCAATCGTGTGCCCCCAATTACGGCCGATCTCCTGAAAAATTTTTTCCGCGACAAGCTGCGGAATGCCCCCCGTTTTTTCTTGAAGTTTTGCCTCAACTTCTTTAAGGATTTGATTCCAATCTTCAGGAATCGAATCCAGCCGGAGTCCGTTCATTTGGATCCCAAGCGCCTTCCGCCAGGCTTCATTCTCACGCAGAATTCTGAGAAACGCGCGCACGGGAAGAAGCTGCTGAGCGGCACCCGGGGTTTCACGAGGAATGTGCTGCGCGGCGCTGGGATTCATATCGACAATGACGCGGCCCATTTCCACGATCGGAGGGGCCATGCGGCCTTGCGGGTCGACAAGACCGGAGGCAAGTCCGGTTCTGATGCTTCCGACATAAGTATAGGTATTTCCTTCCTGAAGCTGTACAGGGGATACAATCGCCGCGCGGAGCGCGCCCGCACCACCGTCATTTAAAACAGCCACGCTCACTTGAAAATGTTTGGCGACCTTCCGGCCCAGCAATGAAAGATCCTCCCGGAACACCTTTTCACTCAGCCCATTTAACCAAATCGGTTTATCAAGGATTCGATTGTCGATGACCGCCGACGGCCAGCTAATGCCGATTCCATTGATGCCCGCGCCGCTGACATCCTGGGAATCGCCCTTACCATCCAGCCATTTTTGGCCTGCCTCTTGAAGAATGCCGAAGAATTTATCTAAAAATTCCTGGGGCGAGGTGTACCGGGAAGGCTCCCAGGGGTAATTTTTTTCTTCGATTTTTTGACCGTTTTCAACCACCGCGATTTTAATTATTTCCGCGCTGATATCCACGCCAAGATGGCGTCCCCGGTACGGATCAAGAGGCAGCGTCCTCAGAATAATTTCCGTCGCCTGCCCGATTTGTTCCTCAAATTTTATTTCCACATTGTGCCCGTAGAGGTTCTGAAGGTAGTCCATCCCTTTGACATAAGGAGCGTTTTTCAAATTTTTTTGGATGGCCCTGACAAGTTCAAGCGGGGCGTCTGTGGATAAAAGATAACTGCCCCATTCGAAAAGCGAATTGTGAATCAGAACCGTGAGATAACGCTCCACCACCGCCCGGACCTCGGGATCTTGCGAAATCAGGTCCCAGGCCGGCAAAACGATAGAAAAGCGCTGATGGCCTTTTGGAACCATATCGACAATCATGCGCTGCCGCGCATTCAGGAGAAGTTCAACCTCATGCATCGTTTTCCGCCACATCGCCAGGGGCTGGAATGCTTTTTCGTCTGCATGGGCGAGCCGGAGCAATTTTCTTCTCAGTTCCGGCGGAAGTGTTCCCTCTTTTGTCTGGCGCCCCAGATTTTCATTATCCACGGAGCCAGCCGGCAATCCTGCCAAGCTTGCAAACTGTGCCAGCGTGAACTTAGGCAGCAAATGAAGTCCATTTCTTCTTTCAAATTCCTGATCAGAGATTCTTTGGTCTTGATGCTCTTTGTGGAGCATTTCTCTAAGTTTTTCTTCAAGCCTTGTTCTTTCTTGATCCGGCAGGCCCACCCGTTTTTCAGGATGTATGCCATAGCGGACAAAATAGGATAAAATAGCCAGAAGCTCCTCCGTTTTAGTCTGGGCATAAAGCGCATAATCATCCGGATTTTTCTTTTTCTGCGACATGTAAATTTCCCTATTTCCGGGAGCCTGAAAAACAATACTGCCTGGCTGGTCCCATTCGCCGATCATGTCTCCTCTCCAGCTTCCCTCCCGGTTTAGGGAACCAATCATCTTTAATGCCGTCGAAGGCGAAAAGGTGATCTCATTATGAGGCGTGTATCGTTTATCTGGTGTTTCCGTAGCAAGCAGGGGTCGATTGATCAGCCGGGTTTGTGCCTCCTGCTCACGCACCCTTTCCTGGGCAAGCGGAAGAACGCCGAACGCAAAATCATCCGGGTTAAACCTTGACGGCAATTGAAAAACAAGAAAAACAGCACCGGGATGTGAGAAACTTTGACCAATCGCTTTTTTCAAGGCATCAATAAAAGAATCAGAAGTCGGTGCCTCTGTGCCCGGAGTTTCCTTTTTCGCTGCAGATTCCGGGAGTTCTTGTAATGCCGGCAAAGGCTGGAATAATTTATTGTCTGATGAGAATTTTTCAAAGTCACTCCAGAATTGATCCACAAGCGCTGAAGGCCCGGTAACGCTAAAGGTTACTTCATCAAAGGGAACGACTACTAAAAAAATAAACTTCAGGGCGGAGGCCACTTCCGATTTGAATTGAAGCACTGGAGCATCCTTCTTCGCCATCGCTAAATCAAGCCCCGGATGTTCGTGAAAAAAAGTCATCAAGGGAATTGCCGTTCTCATATGGAGATAATCCTTCGCCTGAAATTTCCTTTCCTGGACCACAACCTGAGATTCTTGATTGATCCGCATTTCGGACTTGGCGGCGGGAAAGGCCGCAGGCATGACAAATCCGTTCGACCAACCGGCATCCAAAAAAGCCCCCGGCGTACCGGCGCCATAAATCGATGCGGCGCCCATGGTCGCGGGTTTTAAAAGGCTGAGGATATTCTGCTCGGTGAGTTGGTGTTTGGATTCCAGATTGCGCAGCCCGGCAAGAAAAGCTTCGACGCGTTCCATGCCCTGCTGAAGCTTGGCATTCGTTTCTTTCTTAACGATTTCATCCATAAAGACGGTGTAATCCCCGGCTTTTTCAATCTCGCCTCTGTTCGCAAGGTCGCGAATGATTTGGTCGCGCCAGGTTTTTAAAAGGCGTGGATCGTGGTTCGTGGATCGTTGATCGTGATCTTCGGGGACAGTCCCTGAACGAAGCGGGGACAGTCCCTGAGCGCTTTGTTTTTCCTCACGACTCACGACTGACGACTCGAGGCTTATTCCTAGCAGTTTATCTCTCGCCGCCCTCACGAAGGCCTTGTAAAGACTGATGCGGCCCCGTTCCACTTCAAAATAGTTTTTCCACGAGACATCACCGCGCATCTGATCACGGTAATGCGTTGCTTCCGGGATGGAATTGATTTTCGGTCTCACGAGGACGTACGAAATTCCTTTGGCCCGCAGGCGCTCGGCCAGTCCCCGAGAGTGGAAGCCGCCGGCGATGAGGATCGCGGGACTTGTGACGCGTGACGCGTGGCGCGTGGCGCGTGCCGTTTGATTTTGAGAACTCATCAGGCGCAAAAGGTTTTTGAGAAAGGCGGCGTCACGTTTTTCGGCATTTTCGTAAAAAGCAAGATGAGCATTCATGTCCTTCGTCATTGCGAGGAGCGTTTTCTGCGACGAAGCAATCTCTGCGCCTTGAGATTGCTTCACCCCTGCGGGGGTTCGCAATGACGAGGCTCCTTTCATTTCCTCCCACTCCTCCCGGCTGAGCTCCAGCTTTGCCAGTTTCGTCATAAGTTCCAGCTCGTGGCTTTCACGATCCAGCTTTTGCTCTTCCGGATTGCGAAATAGTTTTTCTTTGACGGCATTCGCGTAAGTCTCGAAATCCCGGAAGAATTGAGTCCCTTCAATATCTTTCATTTTCTTTTGATCGCCGACGAGGCGGGAAAGCTGAGTTGTCATTCTGAGGCCGCAGGCCGAAGAATCTTCGGGCTGAGATCCTTCGCGGAGGTTCCCCTGAGCACGTCCGCTCAGGATGACAGGGAGTTCCGGGTGGCAATTCTTTTCGATCAATTCCTGTAAATACAACGCAAAAGCCTGGGGTGTGATCTGGGAAGTCTGGAACTCCTGGAATTTTTGGTTAAATTCTGCAATGTCATTGCACGGCTTCGCAGCGGTTAAAACGATCTCCGGACTCGGCAGATTGAGATTGCTTCGTCGCCTTTCCAGAGCTCCTCGCAATGACGCTGCGACTTGTTTCGCAATTTTCCTTACTTCCATTTCGATTCCGGATTGATCCGTGTTGTGACGTTCGGTCTCTTTTAAAATAAGCCCAAAAGAAAAGGGGACAGGCACTGCAATTCGTGCCTGTCCCCTTTTCTTTGCCGACGATTGAATCTTCGCCAGCCCTTTGATGACGGGAATCAAGTCCGTGCGATTCTCACGAAAGTTTGAAAGCAAACGGTCAATTTCCAAAAGCGCTTTAGAATAAACAACTTTTTTCTTCTCTTCGAGTTTTTTCTCATGTTCTTCGAGATCTTTTAAAAGCTCCGGCTCTTTTTGCATGGCCGCAAGATAAAAACCAAGCCCTTCCTCATAGAGCTTCCAGTCTTCCACGCCGTGAAAGATGGTTTCATTTCCGCCAGAGGCGGATCCGCCTTCGGCGGAGAAAATAGCGGCCGCATTGGCGCCTGACAATTCTCCGCGCTTCGTGTATTCTTCGAACACCTCTGCGAGAAGCTCTTGATCCGGAAAACTTTTAAAAATCTGCGCGTCGCCTTTAGAGGCCGTTCCTTCCGTGGCCACAAGACGGACGCCGTATTGCTTTTGAAAATAATCGATAAGTTTTTTAATATTGCGCTGGGCATCGGGAATGGCGTGGGCATCCTGGATCAAAATAACGGTTTTCCCGTTTCCTTGAAAAAATTCCTGCACCTTGCCCATACCGGCGGGCACCCGGACCGAAGCAGCATCTTTTAGAATGCCCACTGCCGGACTTTCTTCAGATACCGGCAACACAGCCGCATAGGAAGCCCGCTGAGAAAAGCAGGACACCGCAAATGTAAGAAGCGTGATGAGCGCACAAAATCTCTTAAATGGAAATTTCATTTTTCGAGGTTTTACCTTTTTTGGACAAAATTATCCTGTTTGTCTATGATTTTAAAAAATACCCTACTTTTCAGCATAAATCAAAGCGAAGCCATGCTTTAAATGCGATTACTTTATATTGATATTAATCACTATCTCGTCATTGCGAGCCTGCCTATCGGGCAGGCAGGGAATCCCGCAATTTTTTGCGGGACGACGCGGCAATCTCGAAGGGAAAGCCCTGAGATTCTTTCCGCCTAACAAACTGGCGGACCCGCCAATCTTCTTAGACGGGCGCTTCGCTCGCAAAGACGAATGAAAATACAAATGGCTATTGCACTTACACTGCTACACTTTTTTACGCCGCCGATGAAAAAATCTGACCGGATTTAAGCCAGAAATCGGTATTCAGCGAGTAAACTCCACCCATAAACTCGACAAGCCCCTGAGATTGACCTTCCCGAAGCGCATTCTCTTGCGCCTCTTTCCGAAGCTTGACATACTCCACCCACTTTCCAAAAACAGCTCCGCTGAGTCCCTTGAGGAGCCGGACATTCTCCGGGAGATGCGAAGGATCAAATTGAAAAATAACTCCCAAAGAACTGAGTTTTGCGCCCTTACTACCCGTTTCCAAAAACTCGAGATTTGAAGTGAGAAAACCCGCGTTCTCGGGATGAATATCGTATTCCTTGGCTTTTTGACCGAGTTCTCTTTGGAGAAGCTCTAGGCTCAGTTTCCCGTGGTAGATTTTCCGGAAATAATGCAGACGGTGGAACTGGCTCACCAGAGGATTCAAAATCTCACCGGATTTTTCCGCCATGGGATCCTTATATTCGATAATCACGCTGCCGGCCGGAAGAACCGCCAAACGGGCGGCAATGCTTTCTTTATCTCTCACATCAAGCGCTCTTGAATCTACCTGCAGGAGGATAGGCGTTTGCAGAACATCTTGACTGCGGCGGATGCCGATTCCATCAGAGGAAGGATTTTGAAGCATGGCACTGAGTCTTAAAATTTGATTTTCATCCTGCCCGGCAAAAAAAGTCTGCTTCATAAGAGCCTGTAGAAATAACCGGCGGTTGCGTTCAGTCCGAGAACTAGGATTTCTTCTAAAAATACCCCCGGCTCCAATTGCCGCAATCAATGAATCAGGATTCCCCTTCAAACCGGCAAATTGCCGGGCGAGACTGAAAAGAAGTTCCTCATTGACGCTCCATGGCAATTCGCGGCTTAAAATTCCTGTCCGTAATTTATTCGCGGCCGGCGATAAATTCCAAAAACCGTTTCGAACTCGTTCTGACACCGCCCCGGCCAACCGCATCTCAGAGCGGGATGAAAGCCCGCCTTCGAGATCTTCCAACAATTTCTCACCTTCCTGGACAGCCTCCTGCGTTTGACTAAAAAGAGCTTGCCTCTGCCCCAGAACTCTTTCAAATTCCTGCAGCCGGCGTTCCAGATCTGTTTTGACTGTCTGCAAAGCAGTCAAGTCCATCTCTGCCAGCCGATCCAGCCCGGCAGGTGCAAGCGCAGAGGCCATTCCCTCGAGCAGTGGATCAATTTCATGATGGCGGCTAAGTTTCATCCGAATGATGTTCAGCTTTTCATTCAATTCAATGCTCCCTTCTGCTCCCAGCTGCCGGGATACTTTGGCCTGGTATTTCTGACCGCGCGCAATCATTAAATTAATGCTTTTTTTAAATCGCTTTAAAGATCCAGCCAGGCTTTGATTCATCCGGTTATATTCACGAATCTTGCGGCGCGCCGTGAGAAGAAGGGGTTTGATTTCTGCGGATAAACGAACTCTCAAGACAGCTTCATTCTTGTATTCAGAACCGGGCTTGCGGTTCTCTGCTTTTGATAAAACAAACCACGGGTCAAGCGCCTGATGCAAAAATCGGTGAAAATAAGGAAGTCCAATCTGCTTGAGTTCCGGAACCAGGGACTGCGAACGGGTTTGATGAATAAATTCTTCAACCGCCTCACCCACCGCCTCCGGAGCACTATGATAAATCAAATCCATCGGCACCCAGATCCCTTCCTGGAATTCGTCGCTTTCCTGAAGCCCGTTTTCCGTGGAATCATCCACGATCCCAAACAAACTGATGAGCGAGCGGTTAAAGCCGAAATAGTCGCTCATCCGAGCAATAATATCGTCCCTGTAAAGAAGCGACAGACCGATTTCCTCCCAGGTTTCAGCGACAACGCTGTCATCCACAAAACCACCTTTCATCCCCTTGTTTTCTTCGCCGGTAGGCAAAATGCCGATCCTTTTTAAATTCGCGACCTTGATATTTCTCAAACGGTCGTAGACAGCGGGCAGTTGGTGATCCGCCTTTCCTGCCGGCACGATGAACATACCCGGGTAAATTGACTTGCTCAAAGGCCTCAATCCCAGAAAGATAGACCAATGCCCGTTAATTTTTCTGAAATAAAAAGAACCGGCAATCCGAACTTTATCTTTGTCCGGCATTGTTTTCCAGACCTCATAAGCAGACCGGTCATAAGTCACACGCTTTTCCGTGTGGGCCTCCAGGAAAATCGCGCGCAACTGCTCTGAATTCAAGTCATCCAGCTTTGCGGGCCTGCCCGCCGCGGCAAAATCCGCCGCAATCAAAGCTTTAAAATTAGGGTGTAAGTATTGAACACCGGAATCCGCATAGGTAAATCCTTTGCGCTCCCGCTGTTCCAGTTCTGATTCTATGAATGGTTTCAGCCAGGGGTGCTTGCTCTGATAATAATTTGGAATACCAACTTCAAAATTTGGCCGTAAAATGCCCTGCCGGTTAAAATAGAGCCGGGCATGGCCAACATCGTCCATCCGATCGATCAACCCCGCGTTGACGGCCTCTGCAAAAAGAAAATCATAAAGCGGATTCAAACGAAGCGAAAAGAGAGTTTGGATGCCGCCATTTTGGGGATCAAATGCTCCATCCAGGTAGCTGAGACTGACCGCATAAGATTTTTCAATTTTTTCTTTCGGACTCGCCGCTTTGACTAAATGCACCTCATTCACAAGACGGTTCAGCGTCCCTGGAATGACTTTATCACCATGGGGGCTTGCCAGAAAAAATTGAGTACCCGGTGAACGCGCCTCGGAGCGGGATTGGGCTGGATAATATAATTTATAAACATTATTTTTATTTAAAAATTTAATATTGACAAACGATTGATTCCTTGCTAATGTTCGCTCAATCCAATTTGTTGAAAGGAGAAAATTTTTTATGAACGGCGAAAATTTTACCCCAGGCCAAGTCGGCACACTGCTGGAAGCCATGGATAGGAAAATCGATCTTATCGCTGAAGCCGTCGCGCCCCTTCCCGATCGTCTGGAAAAAGTCGAGAAAGGACTTTCCAAAGTCGAGTTTCGATTAATCTGCGTCGAAGATGCCGTCCGAATTGGATTACGCGAAGCTATCCCGGCACTCTCAAAAAAAGTCGAACGTCTCGAAACAAAAGCCGGAATCTGATCGGCACTCCGCACTTCGGAGCGCATGATTCTGCCTTGCGGAACGGCCCATCCCCTGGGACGGCCTTTCACCTTGGCAATGATGTCACTATCGCCCAAATAATAATCAAGCGCCATTTTTTTGCCCGATTTTTCCACTTGAATCAGCCGCCCCTGGGGCCCAATCTCGACAATTGTCCCCATCGCTAGGGAATGATCTGTCCTAAAATAGTTATAGTCGCTGAGCTTGGCATCCATCACTTTATACCTTTCCGGATTTCCCGGCTCTTTCCGGAGTCTGATTCGGATCCCCGAATAAACCTCTCTCCCATATTTGATTTTATCCAAACGGATATAATCCCAAATCTCATGGCCGTAAAATCCATGCGCGTCGACAAGTTCCCGAAGATTCTGCTCTTTTTGACCGTTGTCAAGAGTGTCTGCAAAATACTTCCAATAGAGACGGACAAGCTGCAGGTTATTGGTCTCATGATTGCTGAGAATTAAATTTTGCTGTGCCGCCTCCCATGCAAGCCAATTAAGGATTGTATCCATAATCCCGCGGCCTTTGTATTTCTCATACTTGCCGCTCGGCCAGCCGAGCATCCAGCGTATGGCATCGGTAATCCCGGGACCTGTTGTGTACATAGACGGAAAGCCAAAAGGAAATACATTAGCTATTTCAAGCAAGTTGCCCTTCGGATACAAATGAAAACTCCCCGTCTCTTTACCGTCAATCGCGACCTGAACGCGGTATCCTTTGATATTGGTATCCGGCTGAAATTGCAGTTGGACGGCAGGTCCGCCCTCTCTAAGATTTTTTAATTCCAGGGTCATTTTTTTAAGCTCACCCGCCGGTTTGTTTAAAAGCATCTCTTTCAATTCTTCGTCCGTAGCCGCATGCCTCTCGGCGTTGTCCATCCGCATCTCGGAGCGCAAGCTGAAGGCCTCAATATTATTATTTATATTAATAAAATATTTGATTAATAAATAAATCCATGTTACAATTCCCGCCACTAAAGGAGTCCCTGCAATGAGAAATTTATTAACCCAAAATCGAAGAGACGCACTTGGAAATATGCTGCTTGAAACATGGAAGCTCACTCTGCTCTTGGCGCTTGCGAGCAATGTTTTTATCAAGTACAATCCCGTCATAGGCATCGGTGCTGTGATTAGTTTTTTTGTGTCACTTGTCTTGATTGTATTGCTTCTCCCGCCCGCCAAGGTTTCTGAAAGGGGTAAATAAGATGAGTCTTTTTCAAGGATTGATGATTCTACTTTTCGCACCGTTGATTTTCCTAATCTGGATTGGCGTTGAAAACTACCTAAATCACCGGCATCTGCACCGTCACCCACGCTAACTTCTTCCTTATTCCGCACCTCGGAATAGGACTTACGATCTAAAATACGAATTTCGAAGAGCGCGGCGGCAT
>OBEQ010911505.1_pt1 | contig 36630 bp, 32 predicted proteins | sample 1670901 | NCBI WGS metagenome assembly OBEQ01 (sample SAMEA104232315, study PRJEB22302) | groundwater metagenome | biome: forest; feature: aquifer; material: groundwater | place: USA | collected 2011-08-07 | depth 5.4 m | reverse complement strand
CGAGCATTTGGGCTTTTGGCGCGCGAAGCGCGCTATCAGGTCCGTTCAAAAAAGGTTCGCGCAAAGTGTATAATTACAGCACTAGAAGAAAACAAGCTATTCCTTATCAATGTTTTTCCGCTTTTGTAATTACATACATATACAAACAACAAAACTTATATATCTTGAAGATTTCAATTTGGTTACCTCTGATGCAAAAGTTTTTGAGGTGACGGAAGAAAATGGCAAAAAAATTGTCATCTTGGATCAAACAATATTTTATCCGCAGGGTGGGGGGCAGTCGTATGATAAAGGTCGAATTGAAGGGTCTTCCGGGAAGTTTCTTGTTGAGGAGGTTCGTTTTGTTGATGGGATAGTCAAGCATATTGGTGCGTTTGAGTCTGGTAGTTTTAAAGTTGGTGAAAGCGTAAAATGTTTGGTGGATAAGTCGCGTCGCACACTTCATAGCCGGATACATTCTGCTGGCCACGTTGTTGATATGGCGGTTACTGATCTGAAACTTAGCTGGGTGCCCGGGAAAGGCTACCACTTTCCAGAAGGTCCCTATGTTGAATTTATAGGCAGTCTTGATGGATTGGATAAAGAAAAATTGAAAATAGATATTGAGAATTTGTGCAACAAATTTGTTGAAGAAAATCGGGAGACAAAACTCCTTTTTATTGAGAAGGAAAAAATGAAAGAAGTTTGTCATTTTGTTCCCGATTTTATCCCTGAAGGCAAGCCTGCGCGCGTGGTTATGTACGGTGGTTTTGGAGTTCCGTGCGGTGGGACGCATGTTGGCCATCTTGGTGATATTTGCCATATGACTATTAGGAAAATCAAAGCAGAAGGTGCGAATGTTCGTGTAGGGTATGATGTGGAAAGGTAGCATTCTATAGGAATAAACTATCTATGCTATAGTACGCCGAGAAAGGAGGTAGTATGGCTCTTGAAATCTTGGCAAAACCAATGCCGATGTTTCGGACAGAGCATGATCTGATTCCGGCAGGCACTGCATCTGTCTGGACGCCGGTGTGGCTCGAAATTGTGCTGCCCTCGGGCATTGCGCGATGGAGAGTTATTGGCGGACTCTACGCCGGATATATTGTGTATGTAACAAAAGATGACAAAGATGTTTTCATGACCCCTTGTTTGCAGGGGCAACACGGGCTTGCTCGTGGAACTACATGAGGCAATAGCTACATGCTGTTGCCTCATTTGCATTTGTGTGTTGTTTGAGTACAATTGCGCTCATGAAAGGATATGAGAAATATTTTGCAGGGCAACAGGTAACGATGCTTGGGCTTGGTGTCCTTGGACGCGGCTTAAATGATGCCAAATTTTTAGCTGAATGTGGTGCAAAGCTTCTCATAACTGACATGAAATCGAAAAAAGAGCTTGCGACCTCTCTTGATGAACTTAAACAATACGCAGGGATAAAATATGTTTTAGGCGAGCATCGTTTGGAAGATTTTGAAACATGCGACATGGTTTTGAAATCTGCGCGCGTGCCGCTTAACTCTCCCTATGTTGCGGAGGCGAAGAAACATTCAATACCTGTTGAAATGGACGCTTCGCTTTTTGCTCGCCTTGCAGAGGGAGTTATGATTGTCGGGATTACGGGAACACGCGGAAAAACAACGACCACGCATCTTATGTACGAGATACTGAAAGCTTCAGGCAAGCACGTTTTTCTTGGAGGGAATATTCGCGGCATGGCGACACTGCCACTCATTAAGAAAGTAAAAAAAGGAGACATTGTTGTGCTTGAGCTCGATTCATGGCAGCTGCAGGGGTTTGGTGATGCAAAACTTTCTCCGCATATTGCTATTTTTACGAATTTTCTCGATGATCATCTTGATTATTACAACGGAGATCGAAATGCATATCTAAAAGACAAAGCAAACATTTTTAAATATCAAAAGAAAGAAGATATTCTTATTGTAGGGTCGCAGGCGATACCTCGAATTGAGAGGAAATATAAAGATGATGCGGGGCGGGCTATTGTTGTAGATGTAAGAAATGTGCCGAAAACTTGGAAACTGCGTGTTCCGGGAGAACATTTTCGATCAAATGCAGCGCTTGCAATCATGGCGACAAAAAAGCTTGGTGTATCGGCAGCAGTTAGTCGGCGTGTTGTCGAAAATTTTGCAGGCATTCCCGGACGTCTCGAGCGGTTGCGAGATGTGTGCGGAATTGCGGTCTACAATGATACTTGCGCGACAACTCCGGATGCGACGATAGCAGCTCTTTCGGCTCTCGGTAAGAAAAAGAGTATTGTTCTTATTGTTGGCGGGCATGACAAAAAACTCGATATGAAAAAGTTGATCGCAGAACTTCCGAAGTACTGCAAGGCTGTTGTGTTGCTTGCAGGAAGCGGGACGGATCGCATACGCGCTGCGGTGCATAAACATAAAAAACTTTTTGTTTCTGATGCAGCGATGCTGCAAGACGCAGTTTCGATAGCTTTTGAAAAAGCAACAAAAGGGGACGTTGTTTTATTTAGTCCAGCGTTTGCTTCCTTCGGTATGTTCAAAAATGAATATGATCGGGGAGACCAGTTTATTGCTGTGTTAAAATCTAAGCGATGATAACAGATCTCGAAAAGATAAGAAGCGTGCATTTTGTCGGCATTGGAGGCATTGGTATTTCTGCGTTGGCCCGCATGATGATCGGTTTAGGAAAGGAGGTGAGTGGCTCTGATCGCAATGAATCACGCGTGACCGATGAGCTTCAAAAGCTCGGTATTAGGATCGCTTTCAGGCATGAAGAAGAAAACATTCCGGAACATGCTGATTGTGTTGTGTTTACAAACGCTCTCTCGCAAGATAATCCAGAATTGCTTGCAGCCCGAAAGAAAAATATTCCGGTGTTCTCGTATCCCGAAATGCTTGGTATGGTCTCAAGGGGATCATATACTGTTGCGATATCGGGTACGCACGGAAAAACAACAACAACCGCGATGGTTGCTGGAATACTTCAGCAAGGAGGTCTTGATCCGACGGTTATCGTAGGCAGTTTACTGAAAGCAGGAAACAGTAATTTTATTCCGGGCAAAAGTAACTATTTTGTTGTGGAGGCTGATGAGTATAAAAAGTCGTTCTTGCAGCTTTATCCGAATATTTTAGTGATCAATAACATCGACGAAGATCATCTTGATTTCTATAAAGACCTTGCTGACATACAGAATGCTTTTCGGACATTTGCAGAGAAGGTGCCGAGTGATGGATATGTTGTTTGTGATGTGCATAACAAAAACGTAGCAGCGGTTGTCGAAGGACTTTCTTGTAGGGTGATCGACTATATGCAGTACAAACGGAAAGATATGAAACTGAAAGTTGCAGGTGAACACAACCGTATGAATGCTGCTGCTGCTCACGCAGTCGGGAGTTTACTCGGGGTACGCCAGATGGATATTGAAGCGGCTCTCTCGCAGTTTGAAGGTACCTGGAGAAGGTTTGAACATAAAGGAACAATGGAGAGTGGCGCTCTTGTGTATGATGATTACGCGCACAATCCGCAAAAAGTGAGAGCGGCGCTTCAAGGTGCACGCGAGAAATTTCCGGATAAGCGTATTACGGTAATATTTCAGCCGCATCTCTATAGCAGAACAAAACTTCTCCTGAAGGAGTTTGCGCAGTCGTTTGGAGATGCCGATAGGGTGATTATTGCTCCGATCTATGCTGCGCGAGAAGAACCTGACCCTGAAATTTCTGGGGAAATACTAGCGCATGCGATACGATCGGTTCGTGGTGAAGCGACCCACATGTATGAATTTGAAGAAATAGCTTCCAGTATACGAAAAGTTACAGGGGAAAATGATGTTGTTGTGACAATGGGTGCCGGCGATATATTTAAAGTTGGAGATGCTTTGTTATAAAAAAGGAAACCCCATGCTAAGAGCACGGGGTTTTGGGGAACCAGAATGACCGCCTTTATTTTGTAGATGGATCTATTCCAAGTTTGCACAACATTGCCTTATGTACCGAAAGCATAGTTGCTTGAGGTGGGGAGAAAGTGTTTTTCAATGTTTCACTCTTGGCGGTTGAATCGGGAACATTTTTCCCGATTGCAAATAGTATACCAGCGACTGCCGGCATAATGAGGACGAAAGCGAGCGTTTCCATGAGTCCACCTTTGTATTTTTTGTACCACGAATCTTTTATCTAAGTGGGAAAGATATCATGAAACTTTCTAATCTGCAAAAATAAATTGTGGAAAAATATGACAGGAAAAAATATGCAGGTTGACGCGATGAAAACTATATTATAAAATCATGGGTATGTCAACGCTCTACGTTGTAGCGACACCGATAGGAAATCTCGAAGATATGACGCTTCGGGCTATTCGCGTGCTGAAAGAAGCTGATCTGATATTATGTGAAGATACTCGGCAGACACGGAAGCTTCTTTCTGCGTATGCTATTTCTACAGCGGTTGAATCGTATCATGCGCAGAGCACGAAGGGCAAAGCAGAAAAGATTCTTTCGCTGCTTGCAGAAGGCAAGAATCTTGCCCTTGTATCTGACGCTGGTACGCCAACGATATCAGATCCTGGTTCCCTTCTTGTTGAGCAAATATATGAGCGGTTTGGCATGCCCCCGGGAGGAGAAGTGCGTGTGGTTCCGTTGCCTGGTGCCAATGCTGTACTTTCCGCGCTCTCGGTGAGTGGAATCCCGAGCCCAAGCTTTCTTTTCCTTGGATTTCTTCCACATAAAAAGGGGAGAGAAACTTTGTTCAAAGAAATTGTAGCTTCCAAGCGTACGGTTGTCCTGTATGAATCTCCACATAGAATTGAAAAGACGCTCGCTGTTCTTGCGCTACACTTAAAAGGTTTTCCGTCTCGCAAAATTTCTATTGGACGTGAACTAACGAAAAAGTTTGAAGAGATCGTAACGGGTTCTGCAGAAGAAGTTGCTGCATATTTTGTAAATAACTCTGATCATATTAAAGGCGAATTTGTTGTTATTGTTTCCGGAGCATAGAATATGAAACTTTTTGAACAGGCTCTTATGGGATATATGTTATAATCCGCACATGTCGAAGTACAGGTTTTTACTATTTGCCGGACTTTTTATAAGTATTCTTCCGTATCTAGGATTCCCTTCTTCTTGGGATACTTTTATGTATACGATTGGAGGTCTCTCAATCGCAGTTGTTTCTGTACTGGCACGAACGCAGTTTAAAAATGGTCACAAAGAGGTGGTTGTGGAACAGCGGCCTGCATATGTTGAGAGTACCCCATTGCCGCCGCGCCGCGTCCGCCCGCCGCGTCCGAAATCTCCGAAGGTGATGTCCCACGGTGATGTTGTTGCGGCATCAGTACATCCGCCAACCAATATGGCTGAATAATTTCTGAATACTCATCAAGTTCGAACACATGAAAGTTGCATACAGTCTTATTGCAGGGGCGATATTGTTAGGCTTTTTGCCGTTTGCTTATTTTGTTTTACCGATGTTCTCGAAGGTGTCCTATGATACGGACACACCTGTTAGTAAGAGAGAAGAGGCGGCTCCTGTTGCCGCGGCTGTTGTTGCGTCTGCTGCGTTGCCGCCTGTTTGGAAAGCGACACATAAAACGACCCCAGATGCCGTGAAAGCGCTCTATATGACAAGCTGGGTTGCCGGAACAGGTGATTTGCGTAACAACGTTGTTCATCTTATTGAAACGACGGAGGCGAATGCTGTGGTGATCGACATCAAAGATTACACAGGAAAAATTTCTTTCGAAGTTGAAGATCCGTATCTCAAGGAATTTAATGCTGTAGAGAAGCGGATTCCGGATATAAAAGAATTCATTGAATATTTGCACAGCAAAGATATTTATGTAATCGGCAGGATCTCTGTATTTCAGGATCCGCATCTTGTGAAACTTCGTCCTGATTTGGCGGTCAAACGTTCTAGCGATGGCGGTGTTTGGAAAGATCGCAAAGGTATCACCTGGCTTGATGCTGGTGCAAAGGAAGTATGGGACTATGACGTTGCGATTGGCAAGCAAGCATACGCGTATGGATTTGATGAATTAAATTTTGACTATATTCGTTTTCCATCAGATGGCGATATGTATGATATTGCGTATCCATTTAGCGAGGGGAAAAAGAAAGCACTCGTGATGAAAGAATTTTATGCGTATCTTCGGCAGGAACTTGGCGCTACGGGAGCAGTTCTTTCTGCTGATCTTTTCGGGATGGTGACAACGAACGCCGACGATCTGAACATCGGGCAGAAACTTGAATATGCTCTGCCGTATTTCGATTACATTGGTCCCATGGTGTATCCATCGCACTATCCGGCAGGATTTAACGGGTATCCAGCTCCGGCGAAAGTGCCCTATGACGTGGTGAAATTTTCGATGGATCGCGCACATGAAAAAGTGAAGGCTCTTGTGATGAGCGCGAGCACGACGCCTGATTCGCGAGAGGCGAAAGTCCATTTTGCACAAATTCGCCCGTGGCTCCAGGACTTTGATCTTGGAGCAGACTACACGGCTGACATGGTGCGTGCCCAGATGCAAGCAGCGTACGATTCAGGCCTCAATTCATGGATGCTTTGGAACGCATCAAATAAGTACACGAAAGAGGCTCTATTGCCCGAATAGTTTTGCAAAAAGAATTCGTGAATGTTGATGATAGGTAAACATAAATGCCGTATACTAAAATTGTATGGAATATATCCCTAATCCAGAGCGAGTAACCTATTTTGCAAAGACTGATGCGCGGAATAAAATGGTGCCGTTTGGCATTAAAGCAAAAGACCGGACGCGGCATGTCTATATCATCGGGAAAACAGGCATGGGTAAATCAACGTGTCTTGAGAATATGGCTGTTCAAGATATTAAGAATGGCGAAGGTTTTTGTTTTATTGATCCGCACGGCAAAACGGCCGAGTTGTTGCTCGAATATATTCCGGAAGAACGAATCAAGGACGTGCTTTATTTTGCCCCTTTCGATCTCGACAATCCGGTTTCGTTCAACGTGATGGAGGATGTCGGATATGACAAGCGGCATCTTGTCGTGAGTGGTCTCATGAGTGCGTTCAAAAAGATCTGGGTTGATGCGTGGTCTGCCCGCATGGAATACATTTTGACCAACACGCTTCTTGCGCTCCTTGAGTATCCGGATGCGACGATGCTTGGCGTGAACAAGATGTATACCGATAAAAATTATCGTAAAAAAGTTGTTGAAAGCATCAAGGATCCTCTGGTTAAATCTTTTTGGGTTGATGAATTTGCAACATATACGGATCGTTATACACAGGAAGCAACGCCGGCAATTCAGAACAAGATCGGCCAGTTTACCGGCAACCCTTTGATTAGAAATATTGTTGGACAGCCAAAATCGACGTTTGATCTCCGAGAGATGGTTGATAATCGTAAAATACTTATCGTGAACCTTTCAAAAGGGAAGGTGGGGGAAGTGAATGCAAACCTTCTTGGCAGCATGCTTATTACGAAACTCTATCTTGCGGCGATGTCACGCGCGGATGTGTCGCCAGCAGCGCTTGACCGTCTGCCGAACTTTTATTTTTATGTCGATGAATTTCAGTCATTTGCCAACGAGTCATTTGCTGACATTCTTTCCGAAGCTCGAAAATACAAACTGAATTTGACGATGGCACATCAGTATATTGAGCAGATGAGTGAGGAGGTTCGTGACGCGGTGTTTGGAAACGTTGGAACGATGATCACGTTTCGGGTGGGTGCGTATGACGCGGAAGTTTTGGAGAAAGAGTATATGCCGCAGTTTACCGCGCAAGATCTCGTGAACCTCGGCTTTGCGCAGATATATCTCAAGCTCATGATCGATGGTGTCGGATCGCAACCTTTTTCAGCAGAAACGCTTCCGCCGATTGCGCAGCCGGAAGTTTCTTCTCGGGATGCGGTGATCGAGTATTCAAGAAAAATGTACTCGAATTCACGGGCCGCAATCGAGGCTTCGGTCAAGGAAGAGTATTCTTCGCAGCGGCAGGTTGAAATGGCCGAAAAGTCTGAAAAAAAACAACAAGAATGGCAGGAACGACAAGAGCGCAGAGCAAGTACTCCCCCAGGCGAAGATTTCCGCGGACCACGCTCGGATCGGCCATTCTCGAATGTGCCGCGTGATGATCGTCCGCCACAGCGTCCCCCTCGTGACGAGTACGCCCGACCTGCACCGCCGCGGTTTGAAGGGACTCTGCCCCAGCGTGGAGAGTTTGTTCAAACGTCCCCTCGCCCTGAAAATTCTCCGCGATTTGAACAGAAAGAGAGAGTTGGTGAGCCGCCAGTTCGACCGAGTCCTATTCCTGTGGTGCGACCACCACAGGCGAATCGACCTTTTGCTGACGCGCTGACAAATGTTGTAAAACCACCTGTCTCTGATGTTCCCAAAGAGCAACGAAAAGAAGCTCCCGCGCGGACTCCAATGGGTGAAGCAAGGAAAGTGTCGCCTATGAATACGTCGAGAGACAAAGGACCATCTCAAAAAAATATGATGGGTCTTAAAGCTGCTTTGTCGGCTGTTCTTAAGGATGTTTTGCCAAGGGAACCAGAGAAACGCGATGAACTGGATAAGAAGCCTGAACGTGAGGAAGAAAAAAAGCCCCCTGAAATTTTTCATACGAAAGATATAAAAGAGGAACAACCGCCGCATCGGAGAATTGAAGAGCCGATGAAGATAGAGGAAAAGGTGGAACCAAAACCTGAAGAGGTGGTGGAAAAACCGAAGACGGAAGATGTACAATCGCAAGAAAAAGAGCCAACAGAAAAAGGTCCGCGGGAAATACCTAAGGATGTGCTTGATCGAGTCCTTCGTGGGGAAAAGCCGCAATAGGAGAATTATGTTGTGCACTATATAATCGAGAAATATGACATCGCAATATCAAGAAGGAATTAATTTTGACAATGGATCACGAAATCGTTCCACGCCAGGGGTTTCCAGAACACCCATTTTAGGTTTTATTAAGAGAATGGGATTAGCACAGACAGATGCAGGGGCTAATTTGGTGTGCATAGTATTTGCGGTAATCGTCTTTGCTATCAGTGTATTTATTGTTATGCACGCGCAGAGGAAAGTGATTCAAAGTGGGCCTGCTATGACCGTTGAACAACAGATACAATACAATAAAATTCAGGGTCATTGAATGTATGAAGTATAAAACACGACAACAAGGTTTTACACTCATTGAGCTTACCGTTTGTGTTGCCATTATTGGATTACTATCGAGTGTTATTATTGCAAAAACGAGTAGTATTCGCGCTCGCGCTCGTGATGGAGAACGTATTGCGGCTATTGGCAGTTATGTCCTTGCTCTTGAACAGTATAAAGAGATAAATGGTGCATATCCCACCCCAGCGTCAAGTGGTACGGGCAGCTTATTTTTTTGGAAAGTGAGTTACTTGCCTCACTTTATGGATAGTCTTCAGCCGTATCTTAGCAGCCACTCGGAAGATCCTCTTGATATTGGACCTCCAACAAACTTGTATGCTGCTCGTCCGGATGGCAACTATTTTTTCATGTACAATAAATATGACGGGGCACTCGCAAGTGCTCTTTATGGGTGCAATACTTCTAGGGATTTTGCAATTTTCGGTTTTAGGGCGGTTGAAACAGAGGCATTTGATAAAACAAACTTTCCTAAAGCACGATGCGGTCCAATGCCTTGTGTAGGCAGTCTGTTGTTACCGGGGATTGTACTAGGGGTATGTCGCGACTGGTCTGCAGAAATGGATTATTCGGTTATGCTCGTCGAATAAGAATGTCATACCGAGTGCAATCAGTTATTGCAACTGCTTTTCTTATCGGCATGGTTGCTGTTGCAGGAAAGCTCTACCAAGGGAACCCTGGTGTTTCGTCGCGCGCGATGGTTTCCCTTCCTCACCCCGAACCCTTTACGGTGAGGTATCAGGTAGATGCAATGACATTGCGGGAAAAGATTGGCCAGATGTTTATGGTGAGTTTTGCGGGCCCTGAGCTTGCGGAAGAAACTGTCTCCTGGATGCGTGACCATGAGATCGGGGGCGTTATTTTGCTTGGAGGCAATATCGTCTCGAAAGAGCAAACAAAAAAACTGATTGATGATTTGCAGAAAAAAGTGGGGGAAAAGACAGCGGCACCACTTTTCATTGCAGTTGATCAGGAAGGCGGGGTTGTCTCTCGGTTTACGTTTGAAGATTATGAACTTCAGTCACAGCGCGAAATTAAAGATGCGACAGATGCATATGCTGTTGCTTTTAAGCGCGGAAAAGAATTGCACGAACTTGGGGTTACCGTAAACTTTTCTCCTGTTGTCGATATTTCTTCTTCCACTAAAGATTTTATATACGATCGAACGTTTACGGGTGATGCGGAAACGGTAGGAACGTATGGTGCGGCGATGATCAATGGCTACCGTGATGGAGGTGTAGCTAGTGTCGCAAAACATTTTCCCGGCCACGGAGATACGTCCGTAGACTCTCATGCCAATTTGCCTATTGCACCTCGTGGAGAGAATGCATGGAGAATGCACCTCATGCCTTTTGAAGCGGCAGTAGATGCTAAAGTTCCCATGATCATGTCCGCGCATCTAAAAGTTCCATCGATAGACAAGGTATTTCCCGCAAGTCTTTCTAAGATTATTCTTACTGATATACTTCGCAACGGCCTCGGTTTCAAGGGAGTCATTGTGAGTGATGATCTGGGTATGGGGGCTCTTTCAAATAATTATTCATTTTCTGAAATTGCTCTCCGTGCGGTTGAGGCGGGAACCGATGTACTGCTCGTTGTGCGTACTTCGGCTATCTATGAAAAAATGTTTCGTGCGATAGAGGACGCAGTGGAGCAGGGGGTTATCAAAGAAGAACGTATCGACGAGAGTGTTATACGGATTCTATCCCTTAAGCACGAATTGACAAAATAGTAAAAAAGTATTACAATGCTGCCCAGGGATTTTGTACAGAATACTCTTGCGAGTAAACTGACACAAGAAGGAGGTTTGTATAGTATGCGAAAGCGGACGCAAGAAGAACGTAGGCGTGCTGCCGAAGCGCACGCGAAAATGCTCAAGATTTGGCAAGGTCTGATGGGTTGTACCGCGAAACGCACATAAATACGAAATTTTACTACCAACCTCCACTCACAGAAAGGAGAAAAGGGTGTCTCTTTCTACTTTAAAAATTTAGAGAGGGGGTGATCCTTATCTCCTGGATTGCTGACATCTTCCGCCCGTTTGGCGGAAGATAGAGGCCGTCCTTGTATCAAGGACTTCGCACAAGCTCGTGCGAAGTCCTTTCTTTTTTATGCTACAATCCTAACCATGAAAAAAATCCTGCTGGTTGTCGGTTTTCTAGGACTCCCTGGAATTGCGTACGGACAAGTTGTAATTACGGAAATCATGTACAATCTTGAAGCAGGATCAGATACTGGCCGGGAGTGGGTTGAAATTCAGAACACGTCTTCGGGTGACATCGACTTTTCTCTTTGGCGGTTTGCTGAAGGAGAGACAAATCACAAGGTGGTAATGGTACAGGGGAATGCACAACTGCCGCCTGGTGGGTATGCGATTCTGGTTGAGAAGTTTGAAAGTTTTAAGGCCGATTGGCCGCAATTCAGCGGAACGGTTTTTGACAGCTCGTTTTCGCTCAGCAATACAGGTGAATTGCTTGCGGTGCGTGATGCTGATCTTAAGGATGTTGACAGTGTTTTGTATAGCACCGATGCGGGCGGCGCAGGTGATGGAAGATCGCTGCAGAAGGTTGGAGGAACTTGGGTTGCGGGAATGCCAACGCCAGGCGCAGCGAATGCAGCTTCTTCTGCACCGTCTCCAGTTTCGTCTCCTACCCCTGTTACACCTTCGCCTGTATCTGGTTCATCTCCAACGTCCCCGCCAAGCTCAAGCGGAGGTACGACGGGAAGTCCAGCACCGTCAGCCCCGCTACCTTTGCGGAAAAGTATTCGTGCAGTGATCGACACTTCTACAACTGCAGTGGTTGGCGGAAGAGTAGATTTTCGCGGATTTGCATATGGTTTTGAAAACAAGTCACTTGAAAATGTCCGATTTCTTTGGAATTTCGGTGATGGAGGTACTGGGGAAGGGCAGCATGTACTGCACACGTATTCATTTCCAGGAAAATATGCAGTCGTTGTTTCTGTTGCTTCAGGAGAATTTTCCGCAACAGCGCAGGTTATGATCGAAGAGATGCAAGCTGATGTAGCGCTTTCACGCATATTCCAAAATGGAGAAACTGCATACATCGTACTCAACAATTTGAAAGAGAACATTGATCTTTCAGGGTGGCGCATTATTGCGGATGATACAGTTTTTATGTTGCCGGAACGTTCGTTTGTTGTCCCGCAAGGAAAGGCTCTTTTTCCTGCAAAAACGACTGGTCTTCCTGCAGCAGCAGCCTCCTTCTCCCTTGTATATCCAAACGGTGTTACTGCTGCAACAGGTGCAGATGAACAAGCTTCTGCTGTTGTTTCTCTACGGGTGCCGATAGAATCGACAAACTTAATTGTTCAAACGCCAGTTGTAAAGAAAGAGGTACTAACTAAGAGTGTTACAAAGAAAAAAGCAACATCCGTAAAAAAGAAAGAGGTTGTGCCTCCTGAAAGCGATGTTGCAACAAGGACAGAAGAGGTTATTTCTATACAAGAGCAGGCGGCCATGGGGCATGTAGGGGGTACTTCATCTCTTTATAAATGGCTCGGCGGCCTTATTGTGCTTATTGCTGCAAGTTCTGGGGCAGCTGTTTATTTAAGGAGGAGAGAAGACGATTCTATTACACTTATTGACTAAATGAATATGTCATTAGAAAAAAATAAAGAAGTTGCGGTTGTAACAGGGGGTGCGGGATTTGTTGGGTCGCATCTGTGCGAACGGCTTCTTCAAGATGGTTTTAAGGTGGTTAGCGTTGATAATTTTTATACAGGACGTAGTGAGCACATAGCGCATCTGTTAGATAACCCGGATTTTAAAAGTATTGAAGCGGATGTGGAGCATCCGCTGACGATTGATGGCCATGTGTCGTTTATTTATCATCTTGCCTGCCCGGCTTCTCCTGTTGCGTATCAACGCGATCCCGTAAAGACGGTTCGTACAAATGTACTCGGCATGATTAATATGCTTGATTTTGCGCGCAATAAAGGAGCGCGAATACTGCAGGCATCGACATCAGAAATATACGGCGACCCATTGGAGCATCCGCAGACAGAGAGTTATCGCGGCCACGTGAATACACTTGGTCCGCGTGCATGTTATGACGAAGGCAAACGCTGTGCCGAAACTCTCTGCATGGATTATCATCGGCAGCATGGTACTGATGTAAAGATCGTGAGAATTTTCAATACGTATGGTCCGCGTATGGCGCCGGACGACGGACGGGTCGTGTCGAACTTTATTGTGTCTGCGCTCAAGGGGGAAGATATTTTTGTGTATGGTGATGGAACGCAGACAAGAAGTTTTCAATACATTGATGATCTCGTTAATGGTTTAACAGCCATGATGCGCACCCCTGATTTTGTCGGTCCGGTGAATTTGGGTAACCCAGGAGAATATATGATGAATGAGCTTGCACAGAAGATATGTACTGCAACAGGGACGAAAAGCAAAATCGTTTTTGGTCCCTTGCCCGAAGACGATCCCAAAAAGCGCCGCCCGAATATTTCACTTGCGCAAGAGAAGCTCCGTTGGAAGCCAACAATTTCTCTCGATGAGGGGTTAGTCAAAACCGTTGCTTACTTTAGGGGTCTGATTTCTGTTTCGGGCAAGAATTAGGGTAGTTGAGCTTGGTGAATATTGCGATCTTCTTCGTTGCCTACGTCGCTTAAACCCTCACCGTAGCTAGCAGTACGCCTCGGGTTTTCGCTTCTTGGCGCCTCGAATATCATCAATATTCACCAAGCTCGGGTGGTTACTCCCCTGTATCTGCAAATGTTACAATAGGGAAATGGCCCAAAAACGGCTTCTAATCTTCTCGCTTATGTACTATCCCCTCGTTGGAGGGGCTGAAATAGCCGTAAAAGAGATTGCTGAACGCATTGATACGGATGATGTCACTTTCGATATGGTGACGCTTCGATATGACCGTGATCTTCCAAAAGTAGAGAAAATAGGCAATATTACTGTATATCGGGTCGGTTTTTCCAAAAAGAAACCGACACCCGAAGATCTCGTTTCTTTCCCTCTCTACCTCATTAAAGTTTTTTATCCTGTCCTGGCTTTTTTTAAAGGATTTCGGCTGTCATTAAAGAATCGATATAATGGTTCATGGGCGATCATGTCATATGCTGGATTCCCGGCACTTTTTTTACGTTTGTTTCGAGGGGTGCCCTACATTTTGACGCTCCAGGAAGGTGACTCTATTTCACACATTACAAAACGCTGGCGGATCCGCATGGTCTTTCCTCTCTATGCACTTGTTTTTAAAAAAGCTGAAATAATTCAGTCGATATCGAGATTCCTTGCTTCCTTTGCACGCAAGATGGGGTCAACAAGCTCTATTGTTGTCATTCCAAACGGAGTTACACTTGCGCAGTTTACTCGTCACTACGGCGATGAAGAATTAATTGATCTTGCAAAATCTCTTCAGGCGAAATATGAAACACGTTATCTTGTGACAACATCGCGTCTTGTGCCGAAAAATGCGGTAGATATTTTAATCATGGCACTCAAATATGTTCCGCAGCATATCGAACTTATTGTTGTTGGCGATGGGCCTGACGCAAGTATGCTTGTCGGGCTTGCTGCAAGTGAGCATGTTTCCGAGCGGGTGCATTTTGTCGGACAAAAGAATTTGGAAGATGTCCCAAAATATCTTGCAGTTTCTGATATTTTTATCAGGCCGTCTCGCTCGGAAGGTCTTGGCTCATCTTTTATTGAGGCAATGGCTGCCGGTTTGCCTGTGATTGCGACAGGTGTGGGAGGGATAACGGATTTTTTGAAGGATGATGAAACAGGGGTACTATGTAAAGTGAATGATCCAAAAGATCTTGCTGAAAAGATTCTTTTGCTACTTGAGAATGAGGAGCTTCGTGGGAGGATTATTACGACTGCTCGAGACTTTGTTTTGGCGAGATATGATTGGGAAACGATTAGCAAGCAAATGAAAACGGATGTTTTTGATCAAATAACGTGAATTACAAAACTCCTTTCTCGGTATGTATTTTACAAGACACAGATAATTTTCTGCTGAAAATTTCTTCTGCTCGCGCCAGTCGCGCTGCGCAAGGTCTTGCAAAACACACACCTTCGACGGAGTTTTGTAATTCAAAATAAAATACTATGAAAATTTTAATTGCAACAGGATTGTATCCGCCGGATATAGGAGGACCAGCGACATATTCAAAGCTTCTATTCGATAAATTGTATGCCTACGATGTTCAGGTCGACGTGGCATGGTTTGGCGAAGTGCGGTATATGCCGAAAGTTATTCGGCATATTGCCTATTTTTTTATGGTTTTTAAGAAAAGCAAAGGTGTGGACGCGGTCTATGCACAGGATCCTCTTGGGACTGGTTTCCCTGCGATGCTTGCAGCAGTCGCTGGGAGAAAGAAGTTTTTTGTCAAAATTGTGGGCGATCGAGCGTGGGAAATTGCTGTGCAATCGTATGCTGTGCACGATACTCTCGATGTCTTTTCAAAAAAATATGGATATGTTCCTGCGCTTCTTGCATACAAATTTATTCAGAGAATTGTATGCGCTTTTGCTGAACAAGTGATTGTTCCGAGCAACTATCTGAAGGAAATTGTCGGAAACTGGGGTGTCAAAGAGCGAAAGATATCTGTTGTATACAATGCTTTCAATCCTCCGCAAGAGCAGGAGGATAAAGTGGAGCTGCGCGCCAAGCTCGGATTGACAGGAAAAATTCTCATAAGTGTTGGAAGATTGGTTCCCTGGAAGGGTTTTGAAGGCCTTATCTCTCTCATGCCGCAACTGCGTGGTGTATACACCGATGCGCAGCTGATCGTGGTCGGTGATGGTCCTGACGTGGAAAAATTGCAGAAATTGATCCGTGCGAACAAAGCTGATTCGTACATCCATCTTATGGGCAAGATGGAACAAAAGGAACTTTTTGAATATATTATTGCTGCTGATGTATTTGTGTTGAATACAAGCTATGAAGGATTATCTCACCAGCTCCTTGAGGTGATGGCACTTGGTACGCCGATCGTAACAACACCTGCCGGAGGTAACAAAGAGCTCATCGTGCATGGTGAAAATGGGTATCTTGTATTTGTTGATGATGTTGAATCATATGTGAGTATCATTTCATTCATATTTGAGCATTCTGATGAAGTTTTAAAAATAACGCTCAATGCAAAAAAAAGTCTCGAACAATTTAGCGAAGCGAAAATGTTCCAAGAGTTGGCGCTCATATTGAAGAAAAGTTATGGACAACAGTAAAGCAGATGGGCGGCTGCTTGGGAAGGTGCTGATGATATCAAGCGACCGGGGAATGTTCGACGAGGTGAAGTCAATTCGCGAGCGCATGGTGCAGTATGGAAGGTTTGCGGGCGAACTGCATATCATTGTGCTTACCCAAAAATTTCACAAGCTGAAAGATATGCAGATAAGCTCGAATGTGTGGGCATACCCGACGAATTCATCGAGCAGATGGGGGTATATTCGCGATGCTCTGGCGTTTGCGGTATGGTTGCGTGAGGAAAAGAAAATCCTGCCTGATCTTATAACGTGCCAAGATCCGTTTGAGACGGGTTGGGTAGGATACAAGCTTAAGAAAAAATATGGCGGCTGTTTACAGATCCAAATACATACGGATTTCTTAAGTAAGGAATTCTCGAGAAAGTCACTTTTAAATCGAGTGAGGGTTATAATGGCTAAGCGCACCCTTTCTGTGGCGAGCTGTATACGAGTTGTAAGCAAGAGGATTGCGGATTCGCTTACTGCCTCGGAATGGAATGTTACACGGAATATTGTACTTCTGCCTATCTTGGTAGATAAAGAACGTTTTGCTGAAGCAGGACTCTATGATGCGGTGTCAATCGAGTTGCGGCAAAAATATAAACAATTCGAGTTTATCATACTTGTCGCCGCCCGGTTTACGAAAGAGAAAAATATTCCACTTGCACTGCGTGTGCTAAAAAAATTGTCAGAGGAACATACGAGCGTGGGATTAGTGGTCGTAGGGGACGGGCCTCTCAAGAAGAAACTGGAGGGCCTGGCAGATAATCTTGGAATCAAGGAACAAGTTATATTTGAACGATGGACGGAGAATATCCTCCCCTACTACAAAATGGCCAATGCTTTTCTATTGACATCGGACTTTGAAGGGTACAGCATGGTTTTGATCGAAGCTGCGCTTGCATCGTGTCCGGTTGTGGCAACGGCTGTTGGCGTTACGGACAGGTATATCAAAGACGGCGTGAACGGATTTGTTTGTCCTGTGAATGATGCGCGTTGTCTTGCAGATAAAATGGGTCGCTTAATTACTGAAAAAAGGCTTGGAAGTGTTCTTGCGGAACGTGCACGTGAAGAGATATCGGAGAGTTTGCACGACAAAGACAAATATCTTGAATTGTACAAAGAATCGTGGCAGAGTTGTTGTGAAGTTGGCAAGGTTAAGATTAACTTTTGAATTTTTATATGGCAAAGAAAAAAATTGGTTTTATAGGTCAAGGGTGGATCGGAAAAAATTACGCAGATGATTTTGAGCAGCGTGGTTTTTCTGTAGTTCGCTATGCAAAAGAGCCTCAATATACTGCTACAAAAGAGGATATAGCATCGTGCGATATTGTTTTTATAGCTGTTCCGACACCGACGATACAGCAGAAATTTGATGATTCTATTGTGCGGTCAGTTATCCCGCTTATTGGGAAAGGGAAGGTGGCTGTGATCAAGTCGACTATTGTGCCGGGGACTACTGAATCAATCCAAAAGCAATTTCCCGATGTGTTTATTTTTCATTCCCCGGAGTTTTTAACGGAGGTGACTGCGGCGCACGATGCGGCACATCCGGATCGTAATATTGTTGGGATTCCGAATGACACTGCCGAAGCAAGAGCGCATGCGCAAGAGGTGATCGATGTTTTGCCAGCTGCATCTTTTGTGAAGATTTGTTCGTCGCGAGAAGCTGAAATGATAAAGTATGCCGGGAATTGTTGGTTTTATACCAAAGTTGTTTTTGTAAATCTTGTTTTTGATCTTTCTGCTCAATTTGGGTGCAGTTGGGAAGTAATTCGGGATGCAATGGCTGCAGATCCGCGTATTGGGAGAACACACCTTGATCCATTGCATAAAAGCGGCCGCGGAGCCGGAGGACACTGCTTTATTAAAGATTTCGCAGCGTTCGAAGAGCTCTATAAAAAGATGGTAAATGATCCGCAAGGACAAGCAGTGCTTGAGAGTTTGCGTGAGAAAAACATAGAGCTTCTTCTTGGCAGCAATAAAGACCTCGATTTGCTTCGTGAAACCTACGGTGATCGGATACATGAATAGAAAGAAGATATGTTATATTCTGCCTGAATTTCGAGAAGAAACGGACAGTCATTTTTCGTACCTCTATGATTTTATTAATGTTATATCAGAAGGGGCTGACATTTTTCTTATTGTTGAAAAGGGGAATCCTCCAATCGACCGTTTTCCGAAGGTGGCGTTTTTGAAAAGATCGCATGTTCGTTTTTTGCCGTTTCGAATTGTCGAGGCATTTTTTGCTATTATTGTTGCTCGTACACGGGGGTATCGAATATTCTATACGCACTACTCATATTCTGGAGCATTGATTTCATCTTCGGTCGCTCGTATGACAGGTGGTACCTCATACTATTGGAATTGCGGTATGCCGTGGCTCTATGGAAAACAATTCCCGTTGCGCGTTGTTTTGCGTATGGTGCACTATCTTGTGACGGGTACGGTAACGATGCGGGATTTGTACGCAAAAGAGTTTACCCTTGCGAGAGAGAAGATCGTGGTTGTGCCTAATTGGATCGATCTTTCAGCATTTGTGAACATGCAGACGAAGAAAGCTATTCGCAAAGAACTGAAGTTGCCGATAGATCGAAAAATTATTTTGTTTGTACATAGGCTTTCGGAGCGCAAGGGTGCTGATAAAATTTTGCAGATTGCATCGCTCACCACCGATCCAGCGGCATTATTTGTTGTAGTTGGTGATGGTCCTCTTGCGAAAGAGATATCGCGCGAGCGAAAAAGGAAAGGTCTCGAGGAACGAGTTGTGCTTCTCGGTAAAATTCCACATAAAGATATTGCATCGTATTTTTACGCTGCAGACATCTTTATGATGCCCTCTGAAGAGGAAGGATTTCCACACGTTCTTCTTGAAGCAATGGCATCGGGACTGCCGTTTGTTGCAATGACTGTTGGCGGTGTGCGTGATATCGTGCCCGTGGTTCTTCAGAAATATTGTGTTAAAAGCGGTGATGTGAGTAGTTTTACTGAACGGCTCCGCGACCTTCTTCGAAGCGAGAGAGAATGTGAGGAGGTTTCACATATAGAACGTGAACATGTTAAAAAGTACGATCAAAAGAGCATTGCCCGTCAGTTTATAAGCTTGTTTTAGACTCTTAGAAATAGTGACTTTTTGCCATGATAGAATGTTCTAGGTAGTGACATCCTATGAAGATGTATTATGTCGCCAATGCGCGGATGCCAAATGAAAAGGCACATGGAATCCAACTCGCAAAACAATGCGAGGCTTTTGCTGCTGAGGGAATAGATCTTATACTTGTGCTCCCAAGGCTTAAAAATAAGATCAAAGATTCTCTGGAGGAGTACTATTCGTTGGATAAGAGAATTTCTGTTCGCAAGCTGCCTATCATAAATTTTGGAAATAGTGGTTTTGCATTTAACCTGCGATCTCTTTCTTTCAGCCTCGTTTCTTTTCTGTATTTATTATTTAAAACTCGCGGAAAGGACGCTGTTATTTATACGATTGATCTGGATCAGTTTTCTTTTTCCCCCTTGCCCCTCCTTGGAGTTCCGGTTTTTTTTGAAGCTCACGGAAGCAAAAAGAAAAATCGCATGCTGTCTTTTTTTCTTGCGCGAGGGCACGGTGTTATAACGAATAGCAGGGGTGTTGCGGCAAAGTTTCATGATGACTTTGCTCTTCCGAATGAAAAAATGATTACGGCACCGAATGGTATTGATCCAAAACTATTTCCATCGCGTTTCTCGAAACAAGAAGCGCGTACAGCACTCGGACTGCCGCTTGATCGTGAGATTATCGTGCACACAGGTCAGTTCTATGATTGGAAAGGTTTAGGGATACTTGCGGAGACTGCTACGATAATTCCGAACAGACTTTTCTATCTTGTTGGAGGAGAAGAAGAAGGATTTCGTAAAGCGACAAACGTACTAGATATTCCAAAAAATGTTATTTGTGTAGGACATAAGCCCTTGAAGGAAATTCCAGTGTGGACTGCCGCTGCCGATGTACTCTTGGTTTTAGGGACAAAAACAAATTCTTATTCGTATATGGAAACTTCGCCGATGAAGATATTTGAGTTCTTGGCGTCGGGACGTCTTATGGTGGTGAGTGGTACGCCGGCAAATCGTGAAGTTGTAACAGAGCGGGAAGTTTTTTTTTATGAGCCTGATGATGCTTCAGCGCTTGTGCAGGGGATCGAGCAGTCTCTCTATGGAGAGGATGCTTGGAAGAAAGCAGCATATGGAAAAGAAAAAGCAAAAGAATATACTTGGGCTGCGCGGACAGGAATAATATTGAAATTCATATCGTTACATTCATGAAAATAGGAATTATTATGCATCCCTATGGAGAGAAGAAACCGGGCGGCCTTCCACGGATCATTTTCGGCTGGGCGGAGTCTCTTATGCGCAGTGATACTAAAAATGAATATGTCATTTTTTTAAAAGAGAAACCGGAGCATGAACCCTTACTGCCGGGGAAAAATTGGCATACCGAAGTGCTCGGTACGGGACGTTTTTGGCTCACTCGTCTCAAAGATGCAACGGTGTGCGATATCTATCTTTTCAACACCCCAGTGTTGCCCCTTTTTTGGAAGCCCCCTCGTTCTGTCATTATTACGTTGGACTATCCGTATAAGTACTTGAAATCGAGCAACTTTCAGGAGCGGCTGAAGCGTCTATTTATTGCTTGGTACCATGGATTTTCGATGCGTCGCGCCGACCATATTATTGCGGTATCGAATTCGACGAAGAATGATACAGTACGTTTTTTCAACATCCCCCCACACAAGATTACCGTTGTCTATCACGGATATAAAAAAATATGCGATATTTCCGAACAAGCACCGCGTGGACAGGTTCCTGAAAAGTATTTCTTTTTTGCGGGAACCCTTAAAGAGAGAAAAAATGTTATGCGTATTGTCGAAGCATTTGCTCTGTGTCTTAAGCGCAATGCAGGTTTTGTGCACCATCTTGTTGTTGGAGGAAAGAACGAGGGGGAATACTATGCTTCTTTGCAAGACTATGTTGTACGCGAAGGCATATCGGAGCGTGTTCATTTTCTTGGACATCTGAATGAGGCTGAAATTTCGTATGTATACAAAAGAGCGGAAGCCCTCGTTTTTCCAAGTATCGTTGAAGGCACGGGCTTTCCTATTCTTGAAGCGATATCTTGTGGTATTCCTGTAATTACATCGAATATTTTTGGCCCTGCAGAATTGGGTGGAAATGGTGCTGCGGTGCTTATTAATCCCTATCAAGCAAGCGAAATTGCAAATGCAATGGAACGGATGGCGACTGACAAAGAATTTCGTGCGGGCATTGTTGCAAAAGGCCCCGTCCAGCTCGAAAATTTTTCATGGGATCGTTGCGGAAAGGAAACGCTTGAGATACTTAAGAAAGTTGCTAAAAATTAACACATGAGTGTTTTATCGACAGACGTGCGCGTTCGAATGTTTTCTCGAGTTCTTACGATTGGTTCTTTTTTGTTTGCGCCGATTATATACTATGCGACTCATCGCAGGAGAAAAAAGTCAGTAGAAAAAAAATATGTTGACCGTTTTTTTATTACTCTGCAACTTACGCGGATCGGAGATATTGTGTGTACGACACCTGTTTTCCATACCATTAAAAAAGCATACCCGGATAGTTTCATTGCGGTGCTTGTCTCAAGAAAAGCGGCGGGAGTTCTTGTTCATAATCCGTATATTGATGAATTGATTGTTTTGGAAAACTATAAAGGTTCTTTGTATAAACTGGTACGAAAAATACAGAAAGAAAATTTCGATGCGAGCCTTTCGTTTTCTGGAACGACATTTACAAGCCTGCTTTTCTTTTGGGGTCTTATTCCAATACGCATTAAACTTACTCGTCGTCCGCGTCCTGTTACGGAGCGCTTGACGGATTGGCAGAATACTCTTGAAGAAGAATATACGCACCATACGTTTGCGCCAGGATTTTATCTTTCTATGCTTCGTTATGTTGGCATACATGACACGCACTCTGAAAAACAAGTATATACAACTGCGGAAACTGATATATATATGCAGAAGTTTCTAGAAGAGCAGGGAATTAAAAAAAATGACACGGTCGTTGGAATCAGTATTACTGCAGGAAATAAAATTAAGGAATGGGGAGATGAACGTTTCGGAAAGGTTGCGATGCGACTTGTTAACGAGTACGGTGCGAAAATTATTTGGATTGGTGGTGCGTGGGATCGAGAGAGAATTGAGAAGTTGATTAAAAGTCTCGGAAACGCTACATCTCAAAGCATAGCGACACATTTTTCTCTTGAAGAACTTCCGTCTCTTGTAAAGTCGCTCTCACTCTATATTGCTGTTGATACTGGCCCCATCTATATCGCACATGCGCTTGGGACACCCCTTGTTGATATTACAGGGCCTGTTGATCCATGGGAGCAGCCCCCGCATGACGAGAAGAGTATTTGTGTGACTCCACCGGCTCCTTTTTATCCTTCGAGCTTTGTTTTTAAAACACGCGGTGCAAGCGAAGAAACAAAAAAGGCACTCGATGCTATTACTGTGGATGAAGTGGTTGCCGCAGCGGCGTATCTTCTCAAAAAGAAAAAAATGTGATGTAGTGCATTATTTTTTGCGTGGCAACCCTGACTGTTCTATATTTGACATATATTATTTATGCGAAGGAAAATTCTCATAACTGGGGCAGCAGGCTTTATTGGCTACCATTTGGCCTCTTTTTTACTCGAAAACTCGAGAGATCGCCTGGTTCTCGTAGATAACTTGTTCCGTGGCAGAATGGACGAGGAATTTAAGGCTCTTATGAAAGATCCGCGAGTACAATTTCTAAACCTTGATTTGACGAATCCTGCAGCATATCTGCGGCTGGGGCGAGGATATGCTCATGTGTATCATCTTGCGGCGGTTAATGGCACAGGAATTTTTTATGAGATGCCTCATGAGGTGATGCGTATCAATACGGCTACGGTACTTTATTTTTTAGAGTGGTTCAGGAAAAAGAACTCACTTGGCAAGATACTTTTCACATCTTCAAATGAAGCCTATGCAGGCGGTCTCTCTGCATTTGGACAGTTGCCAATTCCAACGCCAGAGAATGTTCCCCTCGTTATTTCTGATACCTATAATCCGCGGTGGACATATGCTGGGACTAAAGTTCTTGGGGAGCTGTTTATGATCCACTATGCCCAAATGTATCAGTTTCGCGGAATTGTGGTTCGTCCCCATAATTTTTATGGTCCGCGGGCAGGATATAATCATGTGATTCCGGAGCTTTCCTTGCGTATTGCGAGTCGCACTGAACCGTTTCCGATATTTGGTGCAACTGATACGAGATCCTTCTGCTATATCGACGATGCGGTGCGTGCAATGGTAATGCTTATGGAATCGACAAAGACTGATGGTCATCCAATCGAAACCGTGCATATCGGTGTGGATGAAGAAACGTTGATACGTGATCTGGCAGACATGCTTTTTGAAGTGGCGCATTGGAAGCCGAAAAAACTGCTTATACATGGTGCGCCGAAGGGGAGCGTTGCACGCCGTCGTGGAAATGTACAGAAAATAAAGAATTTGGTAGGATGGGAAAGAGGGGTTTCTTTGCAAGAGGGGTTAGGACGTACGTATGCATGGTATGCAGATCATCCGAATAAGAAACTATCTTCTGAAAGGACAAAGGTATTTGTATGACAGAAACAAAGCGTGCATTGATCACCGGAATTTTTGGCCAGGACGGATCCTATCTCACCGAACTGTTGTTGTCTAAGGGGTATAGCGTTTTTGGTTTGGTACGGCCTGAAGACAGGGTTCCAAGCGATTTGCAAAGTATCTATGGGAGGGTCAAGCTCTATGAGGGGGACATATGCGATTATGCCTCGATTGCACGTGCAGTTCGTGATGCAGAACCTGATGAGGTGTACAATCTGGCGTCTCCGTCGTCCGTTGTGACGAGTCTTGAACATCCTGTGATGACGAGCAATGCAACAGCTCTTGGACCAGTGCGTATCCTCGAAGCTATTCGAGATGCGAAATTGCCGGCGAAATTTTTTCAGGCATCAAGTCAGGAAATTTTTGGGGATACGAATATTGTGCCACAAAATGAGAATGCGCTCTGTTGCCCGCGTAATCCCTATGGTGTTGCGAAACTGTATGCACACAATATGGTTCGAGTTTTCCGGAAGCAGTTCGATATGTTTGCTGTGTCAGGGATTCTGTATAATCACGAAAGTCCTCGTCGCGGTCCGGGTTTTGTAACGCGCAAGATAACAAGTGCAGTAGCGCAGATTAAAAATGGAAGTAAAGAAAAACTGATACTTGGCGATCTTTCTGCGCGTCGTGATTGGGGGTATGCTCCTGAGTATGTGGAGGCGATGTGGCTCATGCTCCAACAAGAAGTGCCGGAAGACTTTGTGGTAGCAACAGGTGTTGCACATACGGTTGAAGAATTTGTCGATCAAGCTTTTTCATTTGTAGGAATGGATTGGCGGCAGTATGTGGCAGTGGATGAACGCTTTAAACGTCGCCCCGATGAAGTTCAAATTTTAGGCGACCCGACAAAGGCGGCAGAGAAACTTATTTGGAAGCCGAAAGTTAATTTTACAAGTCTTGTACAGATAATGGTTGCCGAAGACATGCGCATCGTGCAGTCTCCCCAAGCAACTATTCTGTAGTAGTTTTCATGAGTAATAACATAGATCGAGTACAACATTGTCGGAAAGCGCCTGGATGCCGCGTATGTGGTAACAGCGAGCTTTCCGACATTCTTTCTTTGGGTAATTTATATATCTCCAATTTTATTGACAGCCCAGACGTAACAACGCTTCGGGATGAGGAGGCATACCCGCTTGAACTCGTGCTTTGCGAGGCGGCAAAAGGCGGCTGCGGACTGTTGCAATTGCGGCACACGGTTTCTCCGAAAAAAATGTACCGTAATTACTGGTATCGGTCTGGTGTCAATAAGTCAATGACTGATGCGCTCACCGAACTTGCGAACACGACTGAATCGATGCCAAGATTTTTGTCGGGCGATATCGTTGTGGATATTGGGAGCAACGACAGCACGATGCTTCGTGCGTATAAGACGCCAGAACTTCGTTTGGTTGGTTTTGAACCTGCAAATAATCTTATGGAGCTGGCGGAAAAGGGAACAACAAAAATCTTCAATGACTTTTTTGGTTATGAGCTGTTTTCAAAGGAGTTTGGCGACGTGAAAGCGAAAATTATCACGGCGATCGCGATGTTTTATGACCTGGATGACCCCAATACGTTTGTTGCTGATGCAAAAAAAATGCTTCACGGTGAGGGTGTTTTTGTAATTCAGCAGGCGTATCTTCCTCTCATGCTTAAGCAGAACAATTTCGATAATATCATTCATGAACACATCGAGTACTATTCTCTCTACTCGCTTGAGCAATTACTTGACCGTCACAACCTCGAGGTATTTGATCTCGAACTCAACGAAGTAAATGGTGGCAGTTTCCGCACCTATATTCGACACAAGGGAAGTTCTCTCGGTAACAATCGAAATGGTGCAGTGGAGCGCGTTGCAGCACTGCGAAAAAGCGAAAAAGCTCTTGGTTTGCAATCTCGTGCGGTCTACGACCAATTTGCTGTTCGCGTAGAAGGAATCAAGAAGAAACTTACAGAATTTATTGATGAGGCTCAAAAGAATGGCGAGATTGTCTATGCATACGGCGCTTCAACGAAAGGCAATACACTTTTGCAATATTTCGGTCTCGACAGTAGCAAGGTTATTGCTGCTGCTGAAAGAAATCCCATCAAGTGGGGTAAGTACACCATTGGCACAGGTATCCCGGTTATTTCAGAAGAACAGGCTCGTGCAGACAAGCCCGATTATTTCCTGGTGCTGCCGTGGCATTTCATGTCGGAATTTTTAAACCGCGAGAGGGCATATCTTGAGGGCGGTGGGAAATTTATTGTTCCTCTTCCGGAATTTCAGATCATTAGCCGAGACAATATGCCGACAGATTATGAGTCTGTAGTTTCTTTTCGTCGCACCATTTAAGCTTCCTTATGCATGAAGATCGCTGTTATTGTTCGCAAGCTAAATATTTCAGGAGGTGCACAAAGAATAGCCCTTAATGTTGCATATGAACTTGTACAACAGGGAAATACTGTAACCCTCTATACATTTTTCTACGACGGAGAAAAATGTTTTCCCGAGCTTCTCAAAAAATTTAAAGTCAGCGTGCTTCCGAAGAATCGTTATCGAGAAACATTTCGTTTCTTGGGATTTTTATGGGAGGATCGCATGGCGCGTGAACTGGCGTATATGATTGATCGAACAACCGATATTTTGTATCCTGATGATGGTCCAGCGCACCACGTTGCCTATTATTACAAGAGGAATATCAAGAATATTCCTTCAGTTTGGAACATGAACGAGCTTCCGACCATGCGCTGGCCGCTTGACTTGCTTTCTATTGTTGAAAATACAGAGTTCCACGATATTCCTCGGCGGCCGCTTTTTCTCAAGAAGGTGATTGTTCTAGTAAAAACATTGTACGAAAGGAAATTTATTCGAGCGCAAGATAAGATCGTTGTCTTCGATGAGTTTCATAGAATGATGCTTCGAAAATATGCTGGTTGTGATAGTGTTGTGATTCCTTCCGGTGTAGATAGTAACGAGTTTCAATATATTCAGAAATCTCCTCCGGTGCAGGGCGAACGAATCAACTTGCTTTCAAGCGGGATCTTTCTTTCCTATCGGCGTTTTGAAGATATCATTGAAGCGATACCTCTTTTACTTGAGCAAAGACTTGATCCATATCTTACAATTCTTGGTGACTACACTACTGACATAAAGTACTATAGAAAACTAACCGAACTCTGCAATAAACGAGGTATTGCACACAGAGTGAATTTTTTTGGAAGATATTCTGATGCAGAGCTCAAGCATTATTTTAAGGAGAGTCATATTTTTGTGTATCCGCACTTGCAGTCACAGGGTATTGCCGTAAATGAGGCTATTGTGAGCGGACTGCCTACGATCGTTACACCTCTTGCAGGAACGTATGAAACGCTGCATGATGGCAAAGATGCCCTGTTTGCCGAACCGCGAAGTCCTCTTTCTCTGGCAAATGTTATTGTCCGTTTAGTAGAAACACCAGAGTTGTACCAGAGTGTTAGCTATGAAGGGGCAAAACATATGGCAGAAAATTTTTCGTGGAAGCGGCAAGGAAAGAGTGTGCTTGCAGTGATGAATAAGGTGATCGGTGGAGTGAATCCATGAAGATAGCAATTATTATACAGTCTCTAACAATTTCCGGCGGTACTGCGCGCCAGGTTGTCATGCTTGGACGCGAGCTTATCTCGCGTGGGCATGAGGTGACTTTCTACACATTTTCCTACGGCGAGGATTTGTGTTTTCCAGAATCTTTTAAGGGTCTTTTAGTTGTTTCGCTCGATACAGAATATTCTCGGTTTCTTACTCGGTTTTTTCGAGTGCGTTTTTTTGGTACGTTTGTTCACCAATATATGGAAAACCGAAAGTGTAGGGCGCTTGCGTTACAAATCTCTGCGAACACTGAAATTCTAAATCCGCATGAGCAGATCTCTATGCGTGTCGCATATTACTTCAAAAAATTTGTCAAAGATATACCGTCTGTTGCAATGATGAGCGATATGACGCTTGCGAGCTGGTCGCTCTTTGATGATCCTGCACTGCGTCCTCCGCGCAGGACCTTTTTAAAGCGTCTTGTTAATTGGCTGCGTGATGATTATGAAATTCGAAAATTTATAGCAGCGCAAGATAGTATTGCAGTATTAAACTATCGCACGCAGCATATTGCGAGTGCATTTTTGGGGAGGGCGATTGTGGTTACGCGAAGCGGTGTTGATGCGAACAAATTTCCATTCAAAAATCGGATAGCACCGTCAAATAAAAAAATTACTATTCTTTGCCACGGCATTTTTTATATTCATCGTCGATTTGAAGATGTCATTCAGGCTACTGCTGTATTATACAAAGAAGGATTTGACGTACGGCTGACGATTATTGGAGACCATGAACACAAAGATACTGCACGAAAGTATTATAGAACGTTAGTGAAACTTGTTCGTGACCTGGGGCTTTCGCAATTTGTTACGTTTAGAGGAGCGGTTAGCGAGCGTGAGCTTCTCGAAGCATATTATGCGGCAGACATATTTGTATTTGCGAGCCATATGCAGACGTGGGGGATTGCTGTTTTTGAGGCGATGGCAACAGGGTTGCCTGTGGTGCTTTCTGACACTGCTGGAGCGAGCGAAGTGCTGAATGATGGTGAGAATGTTCTTCTATACCCGGCACTCGATAGTGAAGCTCTTGCAGGAAGGATTCGTGATCTTGTGGACGATGAGCATTTGTATAAAAAAATAAGTGTAACCGGAAGCGAGTTTGTAAGAAAGAAAATTACCTGGCAGAGGTACGCAAACGATTTTGAAGGGTTTTTTGCCCATGCCTTACAAAGGCAAAAAAAATTATTCTAAACAGAAGTTTTTATTTCGGCTAGCGAGGATGCGACCCAGTAGGCGATTTTACTAAATCGACCGAACGTTACTACGTTCACTTCGTCCGACGATTCAGCAGAATCGCCTACGGGTCGAAGACGAATATAGGTCAAATACCGCGCGGCTTGCCGCGCACAAGACGAAGCGTCGGCGAGTACAACCCATTACCCCGTCGGCTTGCCGCGGGGGTGACCTATATTTCGGCTAGCGGTGCTGTGTGGATAAGGGTAATTCGAGCGTGAAGACATTCATGCTACGATAGGGTGTATGAATAAAAAATTGATCTATGGGGGTATTATAGTCGGTCTTCTCTTGGCTGGAGCGATTGTTTTTATAGTTAACTCGCAACAAACGCGACAACTGAACGCTTTGGAGGATAAATTCCCTGGGTGGACACAAATTTCTGGCAAATTGATGTCTTTTCGAGCGCGGTTTCCAAATGAGCCAACATATGCAACTCAAGATCTTCCTGTTCCAGATTCCGAAGTAATCTTGAAGCAGGAGCTCTATACAACAGAAGATAACGGTTCTGTATATACGATATCTGCAATGGTATACCCGTCAGATATTCAAGGCGATGAGGCAGAGAACTTACGAACTGCTCTTAATGGTATGGTGCAAGCAGCGCGAGGGGCAACGCTTGTCTCACAAGAAATGCACTCTACACCTACGGGCAAAAATTATCTTGAATTTACTATTAAAAAAGAGGACCATTTCTTTAAAGGAAGGCTTTTTGTTTCTACGAGGACGCTTGTGCAAGCTTTTGTTGAATATTCTGAACAAAGTTTTGACAATGATGCCTATGCATATTTCGTAGGATCGCTTGACATTGAATAAACCATGTACCGCCTCTCTCAACTTGGAAGAGAAAGGAAGATTATCTTGGTAATGATCGCAGTTTCTCTTTTGGGTGGTTTTTTCTTTTCTCGTTACCAGGTGGTCATACATAGAGGGTATATAACTGAAATTACTCGGCCGTGGCGAGCGGTCGTCTCGACCATCCCCGCTTTTTCTTTTTATCTACCTCCTGATGCGAGACACACAGTAGATGATGCGCTGAATAGTTTTTCATCAGAAGGCGCGAACCAAAATATCTACACGGTTTCGGTGATCGATTATGCAAAACAGACACAGGTTGAACAAGACATATTCGAAACGGAACTCGACAATCTCGTGAGCGCTCAACCGCGGAATCAATTACTTGCCACAAAGACAAATGTGATTGCAGGTCGGCGCTCGCTCGAATTTCTCATCCAAAATCTTGAGTCCGGATGGTATACCAAAGGGTATATTATAAATGATAATGGTATGGTGTATGTGCTTGCTGTCCTCTATCCCCACGACAGATTCGATGAAAATGCATACGAGCGATTCATTGACTCTTTGACATTAGCAAACAAAGCTCTCTAATATGTTCAAGCGTCTTTTTTCTTCGCAACTTATATCATGGGAGGGAAACATCGGGAGGATGCGTTTTTTACGCTCCTATTTTCCTCTTCTCTTTGCTGCGATTGTTTTTCAAACAATCGCAGCGTGGACACTTTCCTCCCTGCTTTCATGGCTCGTGTCTTCTATTGCTATTTTTCTCGCTATCGTCATTGTATTTCTCGTTATTAAGCGCTTGCGTGATACGGGACATAGAGGTCGCACAGCTCTTCTCTTTTTTATTCCCTTTGCCAATTTATGGGCGGCTTACCTGGTGTTTTTCAAGAAAGGAAATATTTCTTCAGAACATCCTATTCAACAAAGAAAGCCTCCTTCAAAGGCGCTCATTCTTCTTTTGCTTTTTTCTATTTCGGCGAGTACGTGGGGTCCTTTAATAACACGTCCGGTGTATGCCGCAGATGAACCGCTTGCAGGTATTGGCGAATGGTTCAATGGTGTAGGCAAGGGGATCGGCGACTTTACCGGTGGCGTTGTGGATACTGTCGGCAAGGGTATCGATCAAATCAAAGCAATAGCAAAGATAGATGTCCCCGGCATTGGCGTGATCGACCTCACGGAGTTTCGCGGTGTCGAGAGCATTCTCGACAAACTTCCCTCGGATATCGAGGTACCAATTCCTTTCACAAGCTTTACGATCAAGTATGACCGTAAGAAAAGTCCGGGAGAAAATATTGTGAGTAACATCGCCCCTTTTTTAAGCGGTGTCGTAGGAACGCTTGATCCAATGAAGCCAGCAGCTTCGCTTGCGCGAGGGTTACTTTCTTTAGCGAAGCCATATTTTGACCAGTGGGTCAAACCATATATTCCTGCAGCGATCAAGAATGGCGCCAATTCAGTCTTGGAATTTATCAAACCACTGCTCCATGCTGTGGAAGACCCGATCATTAAAACATTCTTGATGCCAGTCTGGGAATTTATCGCTGGTCCTATCGATGATCTTGCTCTTGATATCATAAAATTGCTTGCGGAAGAGGCGACAACGGGCGTACCGTTGTTTTCAAATCCTGTAACTGGCGATCCTGGGCAAATGATATTCTCTGGCCCCCCACAAAACCAGCATCCAGTTGGAATACTTGAAACAATTGATGACTATGGTGTTGTTACCGGTTGGGCCGCAGACCCCGATGATCCGACACGTTCACTTACGGTGCAGATGTATCTGACCGGAACCGTTTATAAAGGGGAAAATGACTTTAAGGCCGAAATTGGTAAGCCAGTTTTAGCGAATCTATCTCGACCGGATATTACCGCTTCAAGAGGTTTTGGAGGGAATCATGGCTTTACATTTGTGATTCCAGCTGAATATCGCGTCGGGGGAGCAATGTACCATTCCATTGCAGTATATGCGGATGACACAAATGGCAAAGTGGAAGATCGCACGAGACTCGAAGGTTCGCCAAAGGAATTCAAAATCGGATTACCGCTTGCGGGCGCTCTTGAAAGTGTAAACTCAAGCGGTAAGGTTACCGGCTGGGCGTTTAATCCGAATTATCGAAGTCTTTATCACTACGATCTTCCTCGCGTTGAATTGTACGCCGATGGAGCACATGATAAGGGCGGCTCTTACATTACATCCGAACAACCATACCGTACAAGAAATGATATCAATCTAAAAGATGTTGACGTAATGGGCGGCTCCCACAACCAGATTGGCTTCGAGAGCAATTTGGATGAAAGCAGATTTCGTGATGGCAAACAGCACGAGCTTTATGCTTATGTTGTTGCGCCCTCATCTTTGCAAGAAAATAAAATACTTTTACCTGGTTCCCCGATGCCTTTCAGAATGTCGGTTATCCACAAGATTAGTTTCAAGTATTATTATCAAAATATTGCACATGGATTGATACTTGATCAGGTTGTGGAAAAGGTTCCGAACAAGGAACACAGGATGGACGTGCTTTTAGACGATAAAGTATTGGATATGAATGAATTGTTACATTCGTATCCCGTGCATTTGCCAGAGGATGTTACATATCTTACGGTGCATGCTGAAGGACAGGGACAGACGCGAAGTGTGCCGATACACATTCATATACCGAGGGATACGTCGCTTGGAGATCACCGTGTGCGCGTACGAACACACGATGAGGATGCAGGAGTTATCTACGACGAGACCTTCCCTATTACAGTAACTGCATACGAACTCATGTTGCTTCATACCCCTGACGAGTTGATGGCAAATACGAATGTTGAGTTTACGCTTGATCGTATTCCGCCAGGAGCTATTTTCTCCGGCACGGGGGCAAATGTAATTTTGCAAAAACTGACACTTGGAGGTGAATTAGGCGCTGTCTCCCTGCAGAATTATACGATTAGTGGAGAAAGCAACGGTTCTGCCAAAATCTCTTTTGCTGTTCCGTATGAGGCAAGCAGTATTCGTAACGGAAAAGGTCCTGTGAGCGTCAATATGGAGGTAGTGATGAAAAGAGGCGGCAGCGACGATCTTAAACAGGCAATGCAATTTTATGGCGATAACTTTAGGAGTTATGAAGGTCTTACTAAAACGGGAGGTAATCCAGTACTCATTCCTTTCTGTAAGAGTTCTCTTACACCTGAAATTTCTTTTGTTGCACGAACAGCTACGGGTGAGTGGAGGGCAATTACGGCAGAGAAGCCATACGAACTTGGATCAGGTGATTTGGTTGTGGAAGGTAAAGAGTTTAGTTGCTTCGAATCGTTGAGTATTGAGATGGCTGCGAGAGATGGTGAAAAACAACTGAATATTATTCCTATAAAAGTAGCTACGGTTACAGTTGACGGCACAACATATCCGACCGGATATATGACCGACGAACATGCCTACTTCAACTTTCGTGTTTTTGATGCGAATTGGGAAGGAGTGTTTACGGAGGAGAAAGGTATCCAAGTGGTTCCACTCGATGTGTGGAATGTGGAACACGGTACTGTGGAAGAATTGCTCGTTACGGTGAAAGATGCGAGCGGCCACCATGCATCTGCAAAACTTCCGTTGTTTACGAAATACACACTCAAGGTTGTACCTGGTGAAGGCACAGATGTACTGAAGCCAAGTGGCCCCATGCGTATCTGGTGGAAAGGATTCACGTATGGCAATAAAGTACGCATGAGTATTGATGGCGAATCATTACGCAATGTGCTGCTTGAAAAGGGCAAGCTTGAAACATTTGAGGGACGGGCATTGAATTATATCGATGAGCTATCAGTACCGTCGTGGATTACCCCAGGCTCCCACAAGCTTACTTTCGAAGATATCACCGAATTAGACGCAAAAGGAAAATCCAAGTATCGTGCGGAAGTTACGTTTACCATTCCGGGTGGAAAAGTAACGCTTCCTTCAAATAACGATACAAAAAAAGAACCAGACGCGGGGCAAGCAAAAGTAGCAGCACTCGAACAACAAGTGAAACTCTCTGTTTCAACAGCTAAAGCAGGCACTTCAATTACTGCAACCGTGACAGGATTCGCGCCTTTAGGCACGGTAACAATCATGCTCACCCAACCGGAAAATGCGTCAATCAAGCTTTCGGGCTTTGCAGACTATACGGACAGTAATGGAGCGCTGAATAAGCAAGTGAAAATTCCGGAGGAAACGAAAGCAGGAACATATATGATTGTGGTGCAAGATACGCTTGGACAGACCGCCGAGTCCGAGCTCACGATCGAAGCGGCTTCGGCCCAAAACGTGGTTGTACCAGGCACGTCTCCATCGGCGTTGCCTACGCCCGTGGTGGAGAATACGAATACGCCGCCAAGTAATAATCCAGGAGCAACACCATCATGTCCTTCTGGATCAACCTATAGCTTTACATTCCAACGGTGCATTGAAGAGAAACCAGATAAACTCTCGCCGTATGACGGATTGCCGTGTCCACCCGCAGGTTCGGTGCCAAATTATACGACGTATGGCTGCATCCCATAGTAATAATAAGAATAAGAAATATATTTCTATGAAAAAGAAAACAAAAAAAGAAGTTTCAAAAAAAATCCCACAAAATGTGTTGAGAGGAATCTTAGCAGTAACGTTCGTTGGGTTGATTGTTTTTTCTTTTGGACAGAAAAATAAAACTGCAGAGGTGGTGGAAATTCAGAATCGGGCGAGTATTGAAAAATCGTTTGTTTTTGAAGACGAGAATGCAAGCATTTTTTCTGCCGCCCGTTCTTTTTTCTCTAAAGTGTTTGGTGGCAGTATATCGAGCAGGCAACAAGAACCATTGGAAGTACCCCTACAGGAACCTGCAGAAAAAATAGAAAAAAATACCGAGAAACTGCAAGCAGAAACAGCGTACCAGGGAAAACCTATACGAGAAAAGAGCTTGCCGGTTCATATCGTTGTTACAGTTACAATACAGGAGCTATGGGAGGCGGGGGTGGAGTAACAGGAGGTAGAAGCAGTGAAAGTATTGTGCCGTCGACACTTGGGCTTGGACAAAATTGCCGCCTTTTTGCCCCGATTGTGATTAAGGATGACGGGAAGTATGAGATGTCGAAGGAAAAAGGAACATATAAAATTCAGGGCGAAACCATAGTACTTTCTGAATCAAAATTGCGCGGTGCAGGCACAATTCTTGAAAGCGGTCTGCAGATTCGATTTGAATATGACCACAATGCAAGCCATCATACTATTACTTACTTGCGTGAAGCAGAAGCGAAAAAACCGAAAGCGGGTAAGAAATTTATTGAAGTGACGCTGCAAGTTCAGTTTCCGGTAGGTGATTATTCTGCGGACTCTGTGAATACTGTTACGCTCTTTGATGCGGGAACGGGTGAACAAATCGGCGAAACGCTGGCGTATCCTCTTGATCGCCAAACGATCGAAGCCTATTTCTCCAAGCGCCCCCCGAAGACAGGTTTGGAGACAGGGAAAATATACAACGTATTTGTATCAAGCGGATTCGGAGGATGGCAGATCGGAAAGCTTGATTTGCGCGGAGTGACGAAAGATAGTACCGAGAAAATTTTTGCACAATCAGAGCAGAATGCGCCTAAAGAAATTACTCCTCCTGCTGTGCAATCTATGCAAGAGAATTCTATCCCAACTTTATCTCCCGAGCTGCAACCGCAGAGTGGGGAGCCTTGTAATCCTTCAATCCCACGATATCAGCAGAGTGGATGTATCGAATGAACGGGAATTTCTATTTGTGATGTGACTTTTGATGTCATGTGTTGTTTTATTACGCAAGAGAATGCATAGTATTCGGAACATATGAAGACAGTCTTAATAACAAGCTTTCACAACTTTACCGCGCGGAACATTCTCGGTGCGCCATTTCTGAAGATGTTGACGGGGAGGGGTATCCGTGCGGTTATTATTGTTCCCGAGGGAAAAGTTTTGTTTTATGAAAAAGAATTTGGCGGGGAAAATATTGTAGTACATGGGGTACCGGGACGCTTGCGAAGAACTGATGTGTTTTTTAAAAGTTTTGGCATGGCTGCGATGCGTACACGGTCTCTCAATATTATGCGGCAAAAAAATATTGGAGTAGAGCCGCGTATTTTGCAGAAATTATTTTTTTGGGCACCACTTTTTAAACGCTGCATTCCGTTTCTTTATAAGCACGGTGTTTCTAAGAACGCATACGCGGATATTTTCGAAAAGTACCAGCCTTTGCTTTTATTCGCGACCGATGCATTCAGCTCGGTGGACAACAGGCTTTTGCATGAAGCAAGATATCGAGGAGTTACAACTGTTTCAATGGTTCGGTCTTGGGATAATTTAACGACGAAAGGGATCATGAGGGTGATCCCCGACGTGCTCGTTGTTGGAAACGAAATCCTTAAGAAAGAGGCGATTCGATATCATGGTGTGAAAGAGAATCGTATTGCGGTCGTTGGCATACCGCACCACGATCGTTATGGATCTGGACCAAAAAAATCATGGAAGGATTTTGTTGTCACAATTGGCGGTGATGAAAAAAAGAAGTTAGTTTTGTATGCTGCACTCGGAGATGAGCAGTTTTCAGACTACAATTGCTTTGACGCTGAAGTAATTGATATGCTTGTCGATTATATTCCTCCAACCCACCAATTGCTTGTGCGCTTCCCGCCAGCTCTTTCTGTAACACTTGATAAAATGCAAAAAGGGGATAAGGTCCTTTTTGAGAGGCCCGGAGTAGCAAAAGGAGGGAATACGGGGAATTTTACAAAAAATGAGCTTGGCATGCGAGATGACGATCATCTTATTGATACTCTCTTTTATGCGGATGTGGTGATCTCTGTAACAACAACGCTTCTTCTTGATGCTGTGCTTTGTGATCGTCCGACGATCGTTATCAATTTCAATAACAGTGCAGGGGTGTGGCAAAGCGAAGCCCCCTCGCGAGTTCTGGAGTATATTCACATGCAGCCGCTTCTTAAGAGCGGCGGTGTGCGTGTGG
>OBEQ011682931.1_pt1 | contig 36659 bp, 39 predicted proteins | sample 1670901 | NCBI WGS metagenome assembly OBEQ01 (sample SAMEA104232315, study PRJEB22302) | groundwater metagenome | biome: forest; feature: aquifer; material: groundwater | place: USA | collected 2011-08-07 | depth 5.4 m | reverse complement strand
TTGTTCGCAAGGACGTGAGCGTTCGACTCGCTCCCGCGGCACAGAACAATGCTATGAAGCATTTTCTGTGTAAACACATTTATGGGTTTACCCGGAAAATTTCTTCTTAGAAATTATTTCGGGGTGTAGCTCAATTGGCAGAGTGCACGCTTTGGGAGCGTGAGGTTCCGAGTTCAACTCTCGGCACCCCGACAAAAAATCATGCAAGACTTTTTCTCCAAAAATAAATCACTCATTATTCAGTTTCTCCGCAAATTTTTTGCGCACCAACAAATAGAGCTTGCGAAAGTAAATACCTGGGGCGCAGACATCACTGAACGATACCGCACATTCACTCTTGGCGGCAAAATGATCAGAGGATGTTTGACTATCTTGGGCTACGAGATGTTTACAAACCAATCGTCTGATGAAGTAGTCAAGACAGCGGCAGCGATGGAGATTTTCCAATCCGCACTCCTTATTCACGACGACATTATGGATCGCGATACCATGCGCCGAGGGGCTAAAACGATATTTGCCCAATACGGAGAAAGTCATTTTGGCGAAAGCATGGGGATATGCGCCGGTGATATTGGTTTTTTTTGGGGATTTTCCCTCCTTGCTCAGGTCAATGTTGATCCAAATATAAAAACCGCCATCCTTTCTACCATTGCAGCTGAACTTACCAAAGTCGGCGTGGCACAAATGCAAGACGTTGCCTTGGGCTATGACGAAATCACGCCAAATGAGAAGACAATCCTCAATCTTTATCGATACAAAACTGCTCGCTACACCTTTTCTTTACCGCTTATGGTGGGGGCAATGCTTGCTGGTCAATCAGACAAAACCGTCAAAACACTTGAAGCATTAGGTGAAGATTTGGGAATCATCTTTCAACTCAAAGACGACCAACTGGATGCCGAAAGCGATCTGCGTGAAGGAAAAAAGACCTTGGTTGGGCTCTATGGGGAAAAGCGCACCGACAAAAAGTTTTCTGATCTTTCCAAAGAAGGAGAACAACTGATTGCCGAACTTCCGATTAACACGCAATGGAGGCGAGTACTTTTGGAACTTTTGGAATATAATAAGGAGAGAAACAAATGAAAAAAGCATTCATTTTTGCCGCTGTACTTCTGGGAATGTTTACCGTCTGGTTTTACTGGCGCAACCCTTTAGGCACACGTATAAAAATTCATGACCACATCTTTACTGTGGAGATTGCGGCATCAGCAAAAGAGAAAGAACGGGGACTGGGGTATCGCGATAGTTTAGCTCCTGATCACAGCATGCTTTTCCCGTATGACCACAAAGACCAATACCAATTTTGGATGAAAGGCATGCGATTCCCATTAGATTTTATCTGGATTGACGGAAGGAGGATTGTCGATATTACGACCAACGTACCTGCGCCCATCGGCGATGCGCTTCCCATTTATCGTCCAAAAGTACCAGTTGACAAAATATTGGAACTCAACGCCGGCACGGTCGAAAAGATTGGCATAGCCATCGGCGACACCATAGAAATTCTCCGATAAAAACGATATAATAAGCAGGTCGAATCAGTGCAAATGTTCGCAAAGGGGTGGCCAAAATCGAATTTTAACGGACATAACCACGATTAGAGTAATTCAGTATAAATCGTTGTGACGGAACGGTTAGGCGAAAATCCGTCACAACTCCCATAAGGGAAAACGCTGGGAAGAAACCGCAAGGTTTCGCCCAATGATGCGGGTGTAATTCAATGGTAGAATACGAGTTTTCCAAACTCGGTACGAGGGTTCGATTCCCTTCACCCGCTCCAGAGAGAATGGCATACCGGACGTATTGACAAATAAGGGTAAAATAGGTATAATATAGGCATGAATACACAACAGGTACAACTGAAAATTAGTCTTTCGCAACAATTAAATGAACTTTTGGCGTCAAAAGCTGCTCGCGTTGGCGTACCTGTTACACAACTGGTGAAACATCTCATCATTAAAGAAGTGGAAGACTTGGAATATCCTACGTTTCAAATGTCTGCAAGAACTGAAAAAAGAACTCAAGAAGCAATGGAACACATAGATGAGGCAGTTGAAATTGATGATATTGCAGAATTCTTTAAGCAATTATAATACAATTCTTCATGCGTATTCGATTTTCTCGATTTGTTATTAAAGAACTTTCAAAAATAAAACAAAAAGACAAAAAATTATCAGATCGAATACAGAAACAATTGGTACTATTTAAATCCAACCCTAAACATCCTTCATTAAGACTCCATAAACTTTCAGGAACGTTCGATACTATGTGGAGCGTATCGATTACCATGTCGATACGGATGGTCTATAAACTGATGAATAAAGAAACAGTTTACTTTGTTGATATCGGTACACATGACGAAGTCTATCGGAAGTAATTGCCTATTTGCTTGATACGCCTCCATTAACTTGTTAAAATGCGACAAGGCCCCCATAGCTCAACGGATAGAGCATCTCCCTTCTAAGGAGGCGATGGCAGTTCGATTCCGCCTGGGGGCACATAAAAAGATTCAGGGGTTTGCATGTCAGAGATTAGTTTGACATACGGCGCTAATTTAGGTGTTCCACACCTCAATTCCTGATAGGTTGGAGCTTCATCAAATAATAGGCTAAAATATTCTGCCTTCTTCATAGGATCGGAGCCTCCCAATAGTAAAATATCTAGGTGTTCCAGAAAGTCTGTCACTACGTCTGCGACCAGTTCCATACTGACAACTTCTTGATCCTTTTCCATCTTGTTTTGAACCATCTGAGCTATTTGTCCTTCTATGCCTTCTAATTGGTCTTCTAGAAGCTTAATTGCCACTACTGAAGACAAGACAGGGATTTTTTCGGCTATCATCTTTGATTGAGCCTTCAAGTCCAATACTTTGCTTTCTAAATTTGACGAATCTTTGTGGTTAGTCGCTATCCTTCTATTCCATTCTTTAAGGACTTCTTTTTTCAGCAAATCTATACCCTCATCGGTAATTTTTAATTTATATATAAAGGAAGCGATTGTCTCTTCAAATTCTTTGACGGGCACCCGAAAGCCCTTATGCTTCCGGCTACAGTGATAGGCTGGAAAGTATTTACCGGATTTCCCCCGTGATGCACTCCCCATAAACATTTTTCTGCACACGGGACAAAGTACATGTTTTTTATAAGGGTAGAGCGGATTTTTCACTTGTTTTTTGAGTCTCCATTCTGCTGGTCTTTCTTTATATACTTTCACTTCTCCATTTTCCTCTGAAATGAGTATTTTTCCTCTGTTGGCTTTATTAAACATTTCAATAGATACAAGTCCATCAAATTTACATTTGATTGCTTCCCCGTTGGTCCACTTCTCTCGATTAATCCCGGCGTAGATAGTATTTTGAATATATTGATGAAATTGTTTAACAGTAAGTTTTTTCCCGCCTTTTTCACCTAATATTTGCGTCCTGTCTCGGGGGTTCCTTTTAAGAATTCTCCGAGACCTAAACCCGAGCTTATTTATTTCCATAACAATTTTCTCATCACTCATTGTTCCTTGTATTCTTAATTCATACATCTTTAAAACAAACGGTGCTTCTTGCAAGTTAGGTGTAAGAATCATTCTTCTCCCGTGAGCTGTTTCCGATTTTTCATTTTTATAACCAAACGGTGGTCTTCTGACTCGATACCCTAGCCGAACATATCTGATTTCAGCTCCTATCATCCGGCTCATGATATCCCGCATTTCGTCTTTAGCCCGTTCAGCTTCTAAAATTTCTGATTTCTTTGTAGGATTATATACACTCCAGTCGTACTCGAGCCCTAAATGCTCGAGTGTGTTCACTTCTTGAGTACCAATAATGCCGTAGATGTCGATTAACTGCACATTACACCTGGTAAGCTGCATTTTTAAGTGATCATACAGATACGATCCTCCTCGTGTGAAACGGTCAATGGATTTGATAATAAACAACTGGATATTATTTTTAGCGCTTTTACAGTAATCGATGGCTTCCTGAACTGGTTGTTCCTCTTTAGAAGCTGATTCCATAAATATGAAAAACTTTTTGATGTGAATATTGTGAGATGCTGCAAACCGTTCAATTTGTTCTTTTTGGGCATCTGGAGAATCTCCTTGAAGTCCTTGTTTAACAGAGGACACTCTAATTGCTGCTACTGCATTTTTCTGATAAATTTGATCTTCCACAGTTAAGACTCCTTTTGTTTCTCAAAAAGATGTACGTTCCCTTTTTCTTGTTCTTCCAAAATGCGATCAATAACGAGATTGGCAAAAATGCGAAGTTTATCTTCAGTAACCAGAGGTTTATCGAGAAGTTGTTTTATCGTTTGGATGTTTTCCTTATCTCCTCTTGCGTGTTTTGTCGTATTCATGTGTTGTCCCATTATCCCTTTTCTAACTATCTCTAATAGAGATAGTTTATAGCTAAAACAGCTTCATTGTCAAGCGCAAATGAAGATGAAAAAGGAGATACGCGAAGGCAACTTTATGGCAAATATTTTGAGTCACCACATAAAGTTAATAATGTATTTTTACTGTTCTAACGTTCTAAAAGTTGCTTCTGATCTTTTAGTTCCCTATAATTGCTGGTAACTTCTGCCTGAAAGGGCGCGTAATGGATAGTATTAGTAAATCTTTTTCAGACCTCATTTACAATAATATTCTTTTTAATAAGCTTCTCCCTGCGTTTCCGAGATTTGTTCTTCCTATATTTCACTCACTCCTGTTGAATACAATCATAGCCTCCTTTTTAACGTCTTTACCAGTAGTGATCATGGTTTTTGTTGTGCTCGTTGTTCTCCTTCTTGTTCGCTTGTATTCTCAGTTGCAAAAGTCGTTTCGTGAACCCTCAGTCTTACTAGAATTAACTCCACCCGCTTTTACACAAAAAACTTCATATACTACCTCAAGGCTTTTCTCTGCACTGCACAACTTGGGAGAAAGAAGAACGTTACTGGATAAACTTTTAGGGAGAAAAATTTTAATTTCTCTGGAAATTGTTTCAACTGTCGATAAAGGGATACGGTATGTAGTCAGAACCACTCCCAAAGAAGTAAATAACGTTAAACGAATTGCCTTGTCATATCTTCCCCAACTCCAAGTTCGTACTGTTGAAGACTATGTCCCTGATGAAATTTCGATAAAACAGTTGCCACACACGAAAATTTCTGAATACAAATTGGGTAAACATTACGCACTTCCTCTTCAGAAACAAAACATATTGGAAGAGCACGATCCGGTAGCATACCTTACGGGTATGATGACGAAGCTGTCTCCCGGTGAACTTATCGCGTTTCAAATTGTTTTGTCACCAGTAAATGTCCGTGAGAAGCAGAAAATATCGAAGATGATTCTTAGGAATGAAGATGTTTTAGGATATCTCAATACCTATCAGCCTTCCGTTTGGATGAAACCTGTTTTTTTTACGTTTACTCTTGGTATTAAGCTCATGAATGTTCTGAGTCACGAGATGCAGTGGGCAGTAACTGAGCTTGCTCACCAAAACAGCAATACAGGAACAGTTGCGTATCAATCTCAAATTCAGAGTCAGATGCAGCCTACCAACAATAAACCAGCCAGAGTCTTGAGCAGCTTTGAACAGGAAGCACTTCTTGCGGTCCAGGAAAAAGTAAAACAGCCGCTCTTTGAAGCCTCAGTCCGTGTGTTTGTTATGATGCGGGACCAAGAAACTGTTGTGGAAAGGTCGAGCGGTTTGACTTCGGCATTATCAATTCTTTCCGTACCTGAATATCAGTCGCTCGAGGAAAAAGGTAATTTTCCTTCTCTGATAGTAGACATGATGAGGTTCACAACATTCAAGCACAGAATGCTATCGTTCCTGTTAAATAGTAGTTCATCCTTGCTTTCTGCTTCGGAAGTATCTGATCTTTACCATTTCCCATTCTCAATTGTTACTCAAACAGAAAATCTTGTTACCGCGATGAGTCGCGAACTTCCCGCCCCGTTATCCCAGAAACAAACACCAGCGACTCTTGATCTTATCATCGGTAAAAACTCATACGGCAGGGAAACTATTCCCATCGGCTTACCATTACGTAACAGAAATCTCCATGTATATCTTGACGGAAAAACCGGTATGGGAAAATCAACCATCATAAAACATATGGTCTATCAGGATATTTGTGCTGGGAAAGGCGTATGTGTGATTGATCCTCATGGTGACATGATTAAAGAACTTCTTCGTGTGATTCCGCAAAATCGAAGAAAAGATGTGGTCTATGTCAATCCTGCAGATAAAGCCTGTCCGGTTGGGTTAAATATATTATCTCCCGGTGGAACGTTTACCGATCCTGAAGAAGAAAGCGAACGAATTTCTGGTTTAGTCATGTCGATATTCATGAAAATAACGCCAAAACACAACTGGGGACAACGGATGGAACATATTTTACGGAATGCGACACTTACTGCCCTCCAAATTCCGTGCCCTACCCCGGAAACTCCATACCGGTCACTCTATACCATACAAAAATTACTCACTGATTCAAAGTATCGTACTACGGTTACCTCAACACTCACTGATCCGGTATTAAAGCAATTCTGGAAGAAAGAATTTAGTCTTTATGGGAGTATGCAGCAGGCATCGGCCATTTCACCGTTAACCAACAAACTCGGTGAATTTATCACCAGTAAGATGTCGCGGAATATCCTTCTGCAGGAGAAAAGTACCATATCGGTTTCACAGATTATGGATGAGGGGAAAATTTTACTGTGTAATCTTTCTAAAGGAGAACTGGGAGAAGATAGGAGTAGCTTTTTTGGAATATTATTAGTCTCTCTCATTCAACTTGCTGCCTACCAACGGGCACAGCAGCCGGAGGAAAAACGGCGTGATTTCTTCCTTTACATTGACGAGTTTCAAAATTTTGCGACCAGCACATTTGCTGACCTTCTCTCCGAAGCCAGGAAATACCGCGTCTTTGTGACGGTAGCAAATCAGAATATGGCACAAATTGAAGATGAAAAACTGTCAAACGTTTTACTGGGAAATGTGGGTGTTATCATCTGTCTAAAAAACGGCCCGGATGATGAACGTATTCTTCTCCCTATCTTTAGGCCGGAAGTAAAAGAGGGAGACATTGTCAATCTTGCCTCGCATCACTTTTTCATGAAAATCACGAGCGCCTCGTCAGAAGCAGCATTTAGTGGAGAAACCATACCGTTTAAGGAAGAAGGAAGCCAGGATGTCCTAGATGAAATTATTCAACACTCTCGAAATCTTTTTACAACTCCCCGAGCAGTAGTTGAGAAACAATTAAACGTACTCTTTGGGATACAAGAGAAAACCAGAATAATAGAACCAATACCGGTTCCTAGAGTTGTTGTACATGGAGACGAAAGCATAAAGAAGACAAATGGAAAACATGGTTCAAAAACAATTGGAAAAACTAAAAAGAAACCAGAAAAAATATCAAAAAAACACGAGCTACAGTAACGCAAAAGTTGTCATAACGGCTATGACAAAATTGTGTTTATTTTGAAGCTATTTCACTGAAAATTGTGTCGCCTACCCTTATAAATATACGAAGTGGGTTGGGATTTGGCAAAACAATAAAACGCAAAATACATACAATATATGACACTCCCAGATCAAACACCAAAACAGCAATATATACTAACCCTTCACTATCAATTCCGATTCTTAAACAGTACTCAAATACAAAAATTTCTCCATCATAAAAATAAAAAAAGAATCAATACATGGTTACCAGACTTAGTAAAAAAAGAGTACCTAGAAACAAACTACGATCGTCATACCTGTGGACTAAATACTCACCCGGCGGTGTATTTCTTTGGAAAAAACGGAATCCGGTGGTTAAAAACACAGGAAGAATTTGACCCGGATATGATACGAAAACTTGCAAAAGACAAAAACAGATCAGAAACGTTTCAAGGCACCTGTCAACGTATAGTGGATATCTGCCTTGATCTCATATCTCAAAATAATAGCGTGGTCCGGTTTGATTACGTTACCGAAAGTGACTACAGCCAACGACAATCGCCATATTACTCTTTTAGTTCTCAATCTGGTTTTACTCCGCACCTCATTTTTACCAAACAAAAAAACAAAATAAAGACACAGTATTTTTTAGAAATTATTGCAGAAACACTGCCATACTACAGACTCAAAAAAAGAATCAGGACGTATTTCAAATTTCTCAATGAGTATGAGTGGAAGGAATACTTTACAAGCTCGCCGCATATCCTTTTCACTTGTCACACAAAAGACGTATTAATTCGGATAAAGCGGTATACAAAAAAGCTTTTTGTTGATGAAGAGGAACAGGATATACCGATAAGTTTTGCGCTAGAAGATGATGTCAAAAAAGCCGGCATCACGGGTGAAGTTTGGGAGAATCTGAACTAATACTTTAATAACGTCGGAATCACTTCAAAAAATCGAAGTGATTGAACCGACGTATAGAACATGCTGGTAATTAATTACTAGTGTTGTAAAGAATTTCTTTTTTCCCTTCGGGAGTTTTTAAAAACTCTGTAACAAGTTTTCCCCCTTTTTCACTCTCAAAAGGTACAAACTCGGGAAGTTTTCCGAAAATAACTTTTCGAAACTCCTTTAGCCGAAAATCAACGCTATACCCCTTATATATCGGTAGCTGTCTCATGTGTTTTACTCCTCCTTTTTTACACTTTGTATGCTTTTTTCTTGTTCCTTTAAAATTTGATACCCTCTCTGCATTATCTTATTCACTAAAACGGTTACAACTCCCTGTAAGTCACTTCTCGTGAACTCATCTTGATTATCAATTAATTCAAGAATTTCGTTTTCGTATTGGTCTGTTAAGAGTGGACTAATCATATTTACACCTCCTTTCCGTATTTTCTTATATTTTTGTTAAATTAGGTAGTATTCGGACCCAACAATACAGCTAAGACTTTCTCGACTGTTCCCATGGCTTTGGTTATTGCGATCAATGGATCATTCGAATAATGGCTAATATATCGCCACGCATTCCCGGTATTGTCCTTGAGCCCGTAGAAGTCCATTAAAACGGCTGAAGTAAACTCTGCTATCGTTTCTTGGTCTATTTGTTGTCCACCTTTTAACCCGCCGTCAATCTTTGCGTGGATGGCATGAGCCAACTCATGAAAGAAAACGCTGGGATCTTGGCTCCCGAGGCGAATTTTAGAACCGTCTGGGCGGGTATCGCCTAACCGATCGGGAGCAATAGGCAGATATTTAATCAGAATATGAAATTTTTTAGCCACATTATAGAGTGGTGGCAATGTCACTGGTCTATATGTTGGGAGTTCTTTCCCTTCCGTATCTGAAGCTGCAAATACCGGGATACTGGAAAATCCCACACAGGTTAAGAATGCCTCTTCTTCCCCATTGGTAACTTTAACTTTTCTCACCATACTAGGCCGAAGGATATAAATAGCTGAACTTCCTTTTTTTACATGCCGTCCAACTTCCTCCCATTGCCGAAACCCACGACAATCAAGCTCCTCTGCCTGTACCAGGGCTAAAATTTTATTTGATAAACTCCACCTAGATGCGGGAGCTGAACGATCTAGGCGAATACTCACAACTTCACGTATAGGGGACAAGTCTCCACTTTGGAATTTTTCTATAACACGATTTATGCTCGTTTGAGCTTTATCAGATAGTTTCATATTTTCCTTTCTTGGAGCCTCAATTTTTATAATTTTTGGTTTGGAGGCGCCTGCCTCCAATACCTGTCTCAAAAAAAGCAGGGTGAATTACGCAAGGGCAAACCTGTCATCAGGTTTGTTCATTGGAGCGAAGCGGAAACCCTTGCGGAAGAGGGGTAAGACCCCTTCTTATCTTCTTCAAATAGCTTGAGCTTATGAGTGTGTGGCTGTAAGATACTGATACAAAGGGTAAATATAGGACAATTTATAAATAATAAGCATTACTATGTCAGACATTACTTCTTATCATGCAAAATACTTTGCCTATGAATTAACTAAACGGTGTTCTTCTGATAGTTTAGAGAAGTTATCTTCAACGCTTTCCAATGCTCAAGTTGACCTTAATCCACACCAGATTGAAGCCGCTCTCTTTGCTTTTAAATCGCCACTCTCTAAAGGAGCAATCCTAGCGGATGAAGTTGGACTGGGTAAAACAATTGAAGCTGGTTTAGTGTTGTCTCAAAAATGGGCTGAACGGAAAAGAAAAATTCTACTGATAGTTCCTGCCAGTTTACGTAAACAATGGACTACTGAATTGCAGGAGAAATTCTTTTTGCCATCTGTAATTTTAGAAGCAAAATCATTCAATCAATCTGTTAAAGACGGAAATCTAAATCCATTTAATCAAGAGGACAAGATCATTGTTTGTTCATATCAATTTGCTAGAACTAAGTCTCCTTATGTTAAACAAACGAAATGGGACTTAGCCGTTATTGATGAAGCCCACCGTTTGCGGAATGTTTATAAAACAGGTAACAAAATAGCTCGTGAAATCAAAAATGCACTCTTGGACGTCCCCAAAATTTTACTTACAGCTACTCCATTACAGAACTCACTCCTTGAACTTTATGGTCTTGTCAGCATTATTGACGATCATGTATTTGGCGATTTAAAAAGTTTTAAAGCGAGTTACTCTCATGCTCCAAGAGAGCAGGAAATTACCAGTCACATAAAAAATATTGAATGGACTAAAGAAAATGGAACTGGGAAAGGAATAGTTACTAGAGAACAGTCTTTTGAAGAAGATAACGGAATTCTTGATCCACAGAAGTTACTATTTACAGATTTACGTAATCGCCTTAAACCTGTCTGTATACGCACACTACGCCGTCAAGTACTGGAATATATAAATTTTACTGAAAGAAAACCAATTACACAGGATTACGTCCCAACCCAACAAGAAATTGATTTGTATAACAAAATGTCGGCATATCTGCAAAGATCGACACTGTTTGCTCTCCCTTCTAGTCAGCGTCAGCTTATGACACTCATTTTGCGCAAGCTACTAGCGTCTTCTTCTTTTGCTATTGCCAGCACTCTGAATAATTTAGTAGATAAACTTGATGGTCTTATTACAGAAGCAAAGGCAGCCTCAAACAAAACAATCATAGATACAAATACTGCCAATATAGAAAAGAATTATGAAGCATTTGAAGTGGTATCTGATGAATGGATAGATAATGAGGAGGGAGATAAGGATGAGAGCGAAACGAAAACTGAAGGGAAGGTCTATACAAAAGAAGACATTCTACTAATGGAGAAAGAAAAAGTAGATTTGGAACAGTTTCGTGATCTTGCTAAAAAGATTTTTACTAATTCAAAAGGAGATGCTCTTATTATTGCTTTAAAAAAGGGCTTTGAAATGACTGAAGATTTAGGCGCAAAGAAGAAAGCTATAATTTTTACGGAGTCAACTATCACACAAAAATATCTTTCAGATACATTACTTCCGGATAATGGGTACAAGGGTAAAATCGTATTGTTTAATGGATCGAATAATGACGATAAATCTAAAGAAATTTATAACAATTGGGTAGAAAAGCATAAAGATACAGATAAAATTACTGGTTCGAAGACAGCTGATATGCGAGCCGCTTTAATCGATTATTTTCGGGATGAGGCAGAAATAATGATTGCTACGGAAGCTGCTGCTGAGGGAGTGAACTTACAGTTTTGTTCATTGGTGATTAATTACGATTTACCTTGGAATCCTCAACGGATTGAACAACGTATTGGTCGATGTCATCGATATGGCCAGAAGCATGATGTGGTAGTCATTAATTTTGTGAACCGGAAAAACGCAGCTGATAGTCGTGTATATGATCTCCTAGATCAGAAATTCAAATTATTTAAAGGAGTTTTCGGTGCCAGTGATGAAGTATTAGGTAGTATTGAGTCTGGTGTAGATTTTGAGAAACGTATTGCTGCTATTTATCAAGAATGCAGAACAACTGAAGAAATAAATATGGCGTTTGACACACTTCAGGAAGAAATGGATGAAAGCATAAAGAATAACCTTTTAGATACTCGTCAGACACTTCTTGAGAACTTCGACGCTGAAGTACATGAAAAACTTAAAATCAACCTTAAAGAAAGCGCAATGTATTTAGATATATATAACCGGTGGTTATGGGATACCACTAGATTTTATCTGGGTAAAAATGCAGATTTTTCTGAACATGAATATTCCTTCATGTTGAAAAATAACCCTTTTCCTAATGAAAACATTGATCCGGGTCCATATAAGATTGGAAAGAATATTGAAGATGCACACGTATACCGTCCAGGACACTCTCTTGCTCAAAAGATATTGGAGGATATTAAGTCAAAACAATCCGATGATGCAGAAATAATTTTTAACTACTCAAAAAATCAGACAATCATTTCGGTACTAGAGCCATTTATTGGCAAAAGTGGTACATTAAAGATTTCCAATTACACCGTTGAATCATTTGAGGCTGAAGACAATGTTATCATCTCGGCTATTACAGATGCTGAAGATGTGGTTGATTCGGAAATTATCAAGAAAATATTTCAGTTATCAGCAGAATCTATAACTATTCAAAAAATTTCCAGCGAGAAGAAAACTAAACTAGATGAGTTAGAAAAAAGATATATTAAAATCATTTCAGGACAGACAGCAGAGAGAAACGGTAGTTTTTTTGATCATGAGGTAGATAAGCTTGATAATTGGGCAGAAGATGTAAAGAAAGCATTAGAGCTTGAAATAAGAAAATTTGATATAGATATTAAAACAGCAAAGACTAACGCAAAAAAAATAATAAGTCTAGAAGAAAAACTTAAAGCGCAAAAAGAAATTAAGGATTGGGAAAAGAAGCGGAATGAGATGAGAAAGCGATTATTTGAAACTCAAGATGAGGTAGAATTAAATAAAGAAAAATTACTTGCGTCTGTTGAGGCTCGATTAACTCAACAGTCAAAACTTGAGCCTTTGTATACCATTCGATGGAAAATAATATAAAACTATGACAAATATAAAACAAAAACTGGAACTAACTTGGATTGGTAAAGACGATGAATTGAAACTTGAGCCAAGAATTCTAATTGAAGATCCTGATAAGTCATACGGTGATCCTAGCTCAGAGAATATACTCATACATGGAGATAATCTTCTTGCACTTAAGGCACTTGAACAGAATTTCATTGAGAAAATAAAATGTATTTATATAGATCCTCCTTACAATACAGGAAATGCATTTGAACATTATGATGACAACCTAGAGCATTCCATTTGGCTCAATCTCATAAGGCCACGACTGGAAATGTTAAAAAAATTGTTGTCAAAAGATGGTTTCATGGCGATCCATATCGACGATAGTGAAGGTCATTATCTTAAAGTTCTTTTGGATGAAGTTTTTGGTAGAAAAAACTATTTAACTACACTTTACATACGAGTTAGATATGCTGAAAAAACATTAAAACAAGATATGGATTTTCATAAAGAAATTGAGCAAATTCATATTTATAGAAAAGAATATGGAGCTAAACCCAATCTCAATAAATCAGAAATTACTTTCGATAAATTCAATTTTTCAATTGAAGAGTTAGCTCCTGGTCAAGAAAATATTATTGGCAATAAAAAAGTTGTTATGTTTAAAAAAGGTGAATACAAAATAAAAAAAGGAAAAGATGGTGGTGAGTTCGGCCTAAAAGAAATATGGGCTTCGGGGACAATATTGGATGGAAATTCTTCGGGCAGGTATTTTAGAGATTATCTAACAGGCAGATATGAATTAGATGGATATGGTGTTTTATATAAAGTTTTTGGAATAGGCGATGACCGTTACGACCATAGATACTTTACAGGTCCAAATAAAATAGGTGCAACTAAAGGTAAGTATTATCAAGGTATTCCGGTTGATAAACTAGAAAACAAAGAGCTAGGTAAGTTATCCCCTATAAATAACTTTTATGACCTTGCAGCGGATTTCGGTAATTGTAGAACTGAAGGTGGAGTTGATTTTAGAGGAGGGAAAAAACCAGAGAAATTAATACAAATAATTCTTAATCACTTCTCTAATAAAAATGATTGGGTCCTTGATAGCTTTTTAGGCTCAGGTTCAACTGCAGCAGTTGCTCAAAAAATGGGAAGAAAGTGGATTGGTATAGAAATTGGTGATCACGCTGACACTCATTGTCTCCCTCGTTTGAAATCTGTTGTACAAGGGACAGATGATACAGGAATCTCAAAATCTGAAGGTTGGAAAGGCGGCGGTGGTTTCCATTTTTACAATCTTGCCCCCTCTCTTTTATGCAAGGATAATTTCGGAAATTTTATAATCGACGAAAAATACAATGCCAATATGCTTGCTGCCGCCATGTGTAAACTTGAAGGATTTAATTATTCTCCAGATGAAATCTTATATTGGAAGCAAGGCAAATCCAGTGAATCAGACCATATCTTTGTCACAACTATTTTTGTAACGTTCGAGCAACTTGATTCTATTCATGCACAAATGAAAGAGGATGAAAGTTTGTTGATCTGTGCAAAGTCGTTCGCTCCTGGAAGTGAAAATCATTTTCCCAATATTACCGTTAAGAAAATCCCTCAGATGATCCTTGGGAAGTGTGAGTTTGGTAAAGATAATTATGATCTCAATATTATCAAAGCTACTGAGGAAGAAGCAGAAGAATCAAATGAAGCCTAATATGAACCAGAAAGCACAAATAATCAAAAACAGATTAAGTTTACGGAAACCTCAATCGGAAAGTTTAGAAATACTCCAAAAGATTACAGATATTTTAGAGTTGAAGAACGATGCTGATGTAATGAATGAACTTGCAAAAGTTCAATCATTATATCCTACCTGTTCAGATTTTGAGAGAGAATTCCCTTCTCTTTGTTTCTCTTTGGCTACAGGTGTGGGTAAAACTCGATTGATGGGCGCATTTATTGCATATCTCTATAGCGCCAAAGGCATCAAGAATTTTTTTATTTTGGCACCAAACTTGACGATTTATAACAAATTGATTGATGACCTGTCCAATTCTCAAAGTACGAAATATGTTTTTCGAGGTATTGCAGAATTTGCGGTATTTGGTCCCAGTATCATAACAGGAGATACCTATAATCAGCACCTACAAATGCTTGGTGAAACAGTTCGAATAAATATCTTTAACATTTCCAAGATCAACTCAGAAGTACGTGGTGGGAGAGAACCCCGCATTAAACGACTCTCAGAATATCTCGGTGAGTCGTATTTCAATTATCTTGCAGGATTGCCTGATCTTGTTTTATTAATGGACGAATCACATCATTACCGTGCTGATGCAGGACTTAAGGCAATTAATGAACTAAGACCAATTTTAGGGTTAGAATTAACAGCCACTCCAATTGATTCCACCGGCGCTAAATTCAAAAACGTAGTATACGATTATCCCTTAGCCAAGGCGTTACAAGATGGATTTGTGAAAGAGCCAGCAGTTGCAACCCGAAGAAATTTTAATCCCGATCAATATCGTAATGATCCGAAAGAACTAGACCTCATTAAACTTGAAGATGGTATTCGCATTCACGAAGACACCAAAGTAGTTTTAGATATCTACGCTAGGAACACACAAAACCGTCTGGTGCGTCCTTTTGTCTTAGTTGTTGCCAAAGACACAGACCACGCCAAAGAGATTCGAACAATGATCGAGTCTGAGAGGTTCTTTGAAGGACGCTATAAAGGTAAAGTTATTGAAATTCATTCAAACCAACGAGGAGAAGAAAAAGAAGAAAACATTCAAAAGTTACTTGATTTAGAAAAACCGGATAATCCAATTGAATTAGTCGTGCATGTCAATATGCTCAAAGAAGGTTGGGATGTAACAAACTTGTACACAATTATTCCTCTCCGCGCTTCGAACTCTCAGATACTTACAGAACAAACACTAGGCAGAGGTTTACGCTTACCATACGGGGTGAGAACTGGTGTAGAAAAAGTCGACAAGCTAACTATCATCGCTCACGATCGATTCCAAACACTTGTTGATGCTGCTAATGATCCAAATTCGATCATCCGAAAAGAAAATATTATAGAAATAGACCCAAATGCTTTGCCTGCTGACCAGGAAGTTGTTACTTCAGTATCTGTCCTAGATGCTGCTTTTTTCGAGAAACGCAAAGAGATATTTCATCTACAAAACGATACAGAGCGCCATAGTGCTGAAATTTCACTAGATGCCCAAAGAATGATTGTAGATGCAGTAAGTACACTAGGCAGTCAAGTTAAAAATATTGACGATTTAAAAAATAGTGATGTACAAAAAATTGCTATTCAGAAAATGGTTGAAAATATAGAAAATACTCCTCAACAAAATTTATTTAAAGATCAGATAGTGGAAGCCGCTAAAAAAGAGTATGCAGCAGTTATTGAAGAACTTGTATCAAAAACGATTCCTATTCCTCGTATTCTGGTTCAGCAAAGTAACGATGTGAGATCTGGATTTCATGATTTTGATATTGACATATCTGGTTTAAATTACCAACCCGTCTCAGAAGAGATTATTCGAAGAACACTTCGAACAAATTTAAGTGAAGTATTGCAAAGTAGTGAAAGCGGAATGCAGAGAGATATACCTAGCAATATCATTCTGAATGAATTAGTGAATTATCCTGAGGTGGATTATGATCGAGAAGCAAATCTTTTATACAAATTAGTTCAGCAAGCTATTTCAAAATTAGGAAACAATCGAAGTCCTGAGGATCTGAAGAATATTGTTTTATATCATAAACGTGAAATCGGCCAATTTATTTATTCACAGTTACAACAGCATTTCTTTATAGAGAGTGGCCAATATGAAGAGCCTGTTGTTTATCCTTTTACTCGGATAGAACCTCATAATTTCTCCAAATATACTTCCGATAGTATTCATCATTTCACGGAAACGATTATGCCTACTAATATAATCCCAACAAAAGTTTTTGGTGGGTTTAAAAAAGCATGTCACAATCTTTATAAATTCGATTCAAAGGCTGAAAAGGACTTTGCAATAATACTTGAGGGTGATTTCGATGTTCGACGATGGCTACGCCCTGCTATTTCGCAATTCCAAATGTATTGGAAGCGTAATTCAAAGAGATACGAACCAGACTTTGTCGTAGAGACAAAAGAAATAATTTATTTAGTCGAAATAAAGGCGGAAAGAGATATCGAGGATGATGATGTACTTGAAAAAATTGCGGCTGGTAAAAAATACTGCGAAGCCGCTACAAAGTACAATCTCGCAAACAGAGGTAAAATTTGGAAATATGTTATATTGCCACACACTGCGATTTCAACAAATATGAGTTTTAATCAGCTGTGCGAATAAATTCTATGACACTTTTAGATTTGATAAAACAAAGCTTAAGAACTGAAGATCAGGAATTGATCGAATCAATCGATTTTGAAAAAACAGATGAAGAAATTACTACTGACTTAATTTCTAGAGGTTATATAGTTCTAGAAGTTCAAAAAGATCATGATAAAGAAAATTAATGTCTTAAATAATATTTATTCCTATTCATTATTTAATTGGGATAGTCTTAATTTGCATGAATACACAGACAGCGTTGGTACAATCAAATCCTTTGATGGTTCGTTGGTGAAGAACAATATTCTTTTTGCTGAAAATGGGAACGGGAAATCCAATATTATTAAATTGTTTAAATTCCTTAATGGGCAAACAATTACAATAAAGAAACATTGGGACTTCGATTCAGAGCCACAACAAGTAAAAATTACTTTAGATGATGGATCTACTGTTGATTTTGCAAATAATACTTATATAGCAAATTCTCTAACCAATAAATTTATCTTCTTTGATAAACATTTTATCGAAAACTATGTACACTCAATAGGACCTGAAGAGAACGACACACCTAGGCGTCGTCAACAAAGAGGGAAAAGTATCGTTTACCTTGGGAATTTTATCGAATTCAACAAAGAGATTGATAGAGTAAATATTTTAAAGAACTCTTTAATAACCAAAAATCAAACATTACTGGATACTGAGACAATTACAATAAAATCAGTACTGAGCACAGGCGGCTTCGAAATTTCTGATATTGAATCAAAAAAGGATCAACTCGATTTATATAAAGAAGAAGAATTGAAAGGCAAGCTTGGCAAACAAGAAAAAAATAATGACCAACTAAAAAAAGTTGAGAATTCACTAAAGGATAAGACCAAAATTAACTCACTCAATCTACTTTCCGAAATCCCAACTGACATTAATATACCTGAAGATATTAAAGTGGATGAATTATTTTCTTTTACAGTATCAAATGGAATACAGCAAACTCTCCAGAAAATATCTCACAAAAACGATTTTATCAAAGATGGATTAAGCTTACTTACTCCTCAAACTACAGAATGCCCCTTTTGTGAGCAAAAAATAAAGAATGGCGACTACCTCCAAATAATAAAGGACTACCAAGGAATATTTAATAAAACATTTTTAGAAGAAGAAGCTAAGGTTAAACAGTCTTTACTTAGTTATAAAAACAAGCTGAATGGATTAAGAGGTTTGAATTCACCATCTGATAACCAACGCAAATTAACTGAGGCAAAGCAATTTTTAACTATTGAGGACCTGCCTCAAATAGATTTATCTGATGAAGAAAAGGCCACCATTGATCAGGAACTTCAGTCAATTTTTGCAAAAGAAAAAAAACTTTTAGACAAAATAGAAAATACAAAACTAGATAGAGTTAAGACAATCATTGAGAAATATCTCAAGATAATCACAGACTACAATGTTCTAGTCAAAAGATTAAACTTGCAAATTCAGCAACTTCAAAAAGATGTTGATAACGGACAGTTAGAAAAAAATAAAGAGTCGTTGATTGCAGTTGCTACACAAGTAAAGTTAGAAATATTTTTAATTCAAAATAAGGATTCAATCAAAAAATACTTTGATGTTGTGGCAATTCATAATAAAAACAGTAAAGCGATTGACGCCCTTGAGAGAATCTATCAACTTCAAAAAACTAAAATTGTCGAGGAATTTACTAAATTCGTTACAGACTATTTTGGATTAATAAAAAATCTTGTTAAAGAGATCAGCCCTTCCATGGACATCCTTCAAATAGATGGACAAGCTACATATGATAGGCGTAACACACAAGAGCCAGCACAGTGTGGATTCGAAGTAAAATATAATGGAGAGGACTGTTCTAGGGAATTAAGTGAAGGAGAAAAACAAGTAATTGCTTTGGCATTCTTTTTTGCTCATTTAAGAAAAGAAACTGATAAGAATAAAATTATTGTTTTAGATGATCCAGTAACTAGTTTTGATGCTGGAAAGCGGAAATCCATAGCGGAACTGATCTATCGTGAGATTAATGATTATAATCAACTATTTATTTTTACCTGTGATCCTCTCTTTAGAGAGTATTGTCTTAAACAATTTGAGAATAGAAACTTTTATTACGTTTTTAAAACCAAAGGTTCATCCTCCATTCACTATGTTCCTAAAAATAAAGAGACTATCTATGATTCTTTTGAAACTGAATTCAGAGATATCGACAATATCACAGGATCAAATGAGAATGTCGTCATATTTGGGCAGAAGTTACGTTTCTGTTTAGAAACAAAAATTAAAGAGGATTATTTTGGATATTCTGAAGACAATTTATCCAATATGATAAAAACCGTGACTGGAAGAAAAAAAGAAGACTTCGAAAAACTTTTCACTAACAAAGACGTTATTTTACAAATTTATAGCTATTGTAATACAGGTGGTCTTGCCCATTATCCTCGAGACGGTTCTACTTCATGGAATGAATTAACTAGTAAAATTAACCAATATTTAAGCCTGCAGCTATAACTAGTGGGATTGGAAAAATATTTATTGGAAATTAATAAGTTTTTTCCAGATTTCAACCATCGCCAAAGTATCCAATTCACAGTATTTTAGTAAATTTTCCTTTATTCTCTTTTTTTCCTCTAGAGACAGACGACCATGGGTCATTTCCCACCAAGACAACATGGCCACATCTCCCTTTCCTATTTCAAGTTCCTTGTAACTTAATTCCGGTACTAGAACAGGTAAAACATTCTTTATCGACCAGCTACCTTTGAAAGCCGGATGAACTACATACCGGAATTAAATATTTCCATAAGGTCATAAATTCTTGCATTAAGATCTAGAAGAAAATCCCGGTGTTCGGGATATCTTTCTGCCATTTCGGTATTCCTGCTTGCTTCAAACGTTTTGTTCCAAACAATAATGCTTCCTGTTCTACTTATTTTTCTTTTCATATCACTCACCGTATCGTACGAAGGGTCCTGGATCTGATCGTTCACAAATTCAGCATGTGTTGGTTCCTGTTGATTGGCATCCAGAATATGTACTGAATATTGAAAGACCATGTGTTGATTGGGTTTGTAACCGTTGTAGAGGGGGATAGCGCTACTGTATGTTTCATAATCTAGAAAATATAACGGAAAAACGAGCTGATTGAGTTCATGGGCAATCTCCTGATACTCAATATGAGCGATTCCAGATTGAGCGACTTGCACCTGTAATCGTTGCTTATCCGAAAGCTTAAAATCTTTTGGAACTTTCCGAATATCGAAGATTCCCTCATTCCGTAGTTCTAAAGCTTTGTCCTTCGCAAGTCGGGCAATGTTATATATGGAATATTCAGGTAATTGTGGATGACAGAGATCCCGGCATGGACAAAGTTTTGGTTTTACACATGCCTCAATACTGGGATGAAACTCCTTTTCACAAAGATTGAGAGCAATAGTGCGGGCATCTTGTACTTCATTTTTCAGCTTACTAACTTCTTCATCCACACAAGTAATGGAAAATAGTTGTGACAGATCCAATTCCGATTGAAAGATATATTCTTCGTTTAACGAGACAATATAAACGTGTCGAAGTGTCAGCTGTGATTCAAGGATGAGAGCTTGGAAGGTCGCATCATAGAGGTGATCGTTTTTTACCGAGTTACTGCTTTTGATTTCGTACAGATCATACACAGATTCCACCGGATCAAAAATGAGCGCGTCTGTCTTTGTTTCATACGAACCATCAATGTATCTCCGTTGCCAAAGAAAATGTTCCGGTTTTGTGGCTCTTTTCTGCATACACTCTTTCGCCAAATGTTCCACTTCGTACCCTTGCTTCATCAAGTGCTGATCATAGGGAGAGGGAGCTTGAATAGTAAATTTGTCGTGTTTTTGTGCCCAGAGATGGAGAGGAGCTTCACGAAACAGGAGATAATCGGATTTAGTCAGTTTCATTGGATGAGTTGTATTATACTCTAGGTGGGAAATACTGGAGTATTGGAAGTTCACTGAACGAAATCATCGTTTAATTTTTTATATGGCACATGATACGAAAGACAAGGTATTTGATTATAAGGATGCTCTTGTAATCTTCAAAAATCAGAAATACATATCTACCGCGAAAATTCAGCGGCAGATGAAAGTATCCTATCCGGAAGCCAGAGGTCTTCTTGACGCGCTTATTTTAGATGGTTTCGTGTCGAAACAAGTAGGCAGCTATCCCAGTATTTTTTTGCGGGGGAGATTTAAGAAGCTGAAATCATTTTTTGTCGTTTTCAAGACCAGGGTTTGGATTTTTGTTGGATATCGTCCTGATCCTCAAATTTTTGATAATTAAGGGTACTCATCGACTCTTACCTATTTCTTCTTTGTTCAGGTTTTGAATCTGTTTTTGAACTAACGCAAGAACTTCACTCATGTGACCTAATGATTTTTGAAGAACAAAGAGAACATCGTTAAGTTTAGTCAATTGTTTTTGGTACTCTAATTCTTCTTCAGTCATGATTCCTCCTTATGCAAAAAGCCCGCCCTAGTGGAACCTTTCGGCTCCCATGATCCTTTCGGACCACGGCCTTGTAAGACTCTAGGACGAGCTTGTTGCTTACAAGGACTTAAAACCATGCCTGTTGCCAAGTTTAGGTTTACTGATTGATTGTATCAGAGAGAAACAGAAAAGTTTATTGATACATTTCAATGAATAACCCTTCGATACTGCCGGTGAGAAAAGCGTTCATTAAATTCTTAGGAGCTGATATACTTTTTCAGATGCAAAAATATACATCCTATTTTATTGGAATCCCGCTACCTGAAAAACATCAGGAAAAATTTGAAACTTTATTAAAAGAACTTTTTCACATAAATTCTGAGTTTGAGGCAACGTACCAGAATACTCCTCATATCACTGTTTTTTATCTCGATAAACAGTCTCAATTTAACCTCCCTGAAATTGCCGAGCAAGTGAAGTCAAAACTCACTATTTTTAAAAATGCAGAGATAACTGTTGAAGGCTCCGGCTATTTTGTAGGAAATAACCAGAGAGTAGTATTCTTAAATATTGCATATCCTGATAGCTTGAGAGAATTTAATGGCGCCATTGCTCAAACACTAATAAAATTTACAGCTGCAGATAGCGATTTACCTTTTCATCCACATATGACTATTGGCAAAATTAGAACAGCAAATACACAGGAATCAGAAAAGGGAGCACTGTTGGATCTTGAAAGAAAAATTAATCAAGTACATTGGACATTTCCTATCGAAGAAATAGCTTTGTACGGGGTTGATTCAACTAAAAAGCCAGAACATCAGGAAAAAATAATTGTCTTTACGGTTAAATAATAAGCAAAAGCTTGCACTGTTTTTTACAACTCAATCGAAAGTTTAATCATGTCTACGCATTTAATTCCATTTTCTATAATTTCTTCAGAATAGTTCCTGGTAAAGAAATCTTTATCAACTCCTACAATTCGAAATCCACACTTTTGATACAATGCAAGTGGTAATAAGCTAGAATTCCCCGTTCCAACTTCAATTTTCTTTGCACCCTTTTTTTTTGCTGTCTCTATGGCATTAGAAACTAATAACTTTCCTATGCCTTGATTCTGATATTTTTCGTCAACTGCAAGATTTTTTAACTCTACTATATCTGAGGAGGGATAAGTAAGCACATATACTCCGACAGTCTTGCCAGTAAGAAGACCAACATAGACATCACTATCTTGGATATACTTTTCCACCACTTCTTTAGAAGGATCGCCTAAAAGAAGAAGGTTCCATGGAACTTCCTTTTTATCTTTTAATTCTTGAATCACTATATTATTCATACTCATTTTTTACCTCATTCAACTTTATTTGATTGATATGTCACAAATATATCACAATTTTATTATTCTAATACAGATTATTACAACAAGCAGTTTTATTATATATACGGATTTGATATGATACCTCCACTTACAGAAATTTTTGAAATGGGCAGAGAAGGATAAAGTACATCAAATCATTATTTAAAATATGAATGAAAAACAACCGATACTAAAAGATTTTCCGGCAGAACATAAATTAAGACTAAGGAGGGCTATATTGGAAGCTGATGATGAAGCCGAAAATGGTATCCTTTCAGAAGTTGCCCAAGTCTATGGACCTGAATATGCAAATCAGTGGAGAAAAATAGTCGCTGAAGAACTTGGTCAGCAAAGGATAAAACAAACTTCCAAAGATAGCCTTAACGGACTTCTAGAATAGAACTTATCTCAAATTTTATACAACCTAAATAACGAATGAATCTAACTCAGTAAACTAAATCAGATACTAAATATTTCATTTCTGGAAAAACTTTTCTTATAACTTCATCCATCTTATTAAGTTCAAAATTTCGTGAACACGTCAATAGATCAAGATGTATATAATTATTTTCTGGCCATGTATGAACGGAAAGATGTGAACTTGAAATTATATATATCAGAGAAATTCCCTGGGGCTTAAATAGATGTTCAACACTTGTTATCGTTTTAATATCGAGTCCTTGGATGAATAATCCAATTTTTTCTTTAATCCACTCTAAAGAATTAGCTTCGTTAAAGGGAGATTCCAACTCGATTACTAAATGACGAAAATAAGGACGTTTATTTTGTAAGTTCATATATTTGTTTATTTTTTTGAATCTTTTAGCATCTTGCTTAAATTTTCTGCCGATTTTCGAATAAATTCCGATCCGCTTTTATCACTTAAAACTGGGTCTTTCTTTGAGTCTTTCAAAACCTGCTTTGTAGCTTTTCCCAATAAATCTCCTTGTGAGTATTTAGTGGAAATTTCTTTTGAGCTACTTGTAGTTTCTATCCTCATGAGACTTTCAAAGAAGGAAATACTTGTTTGATACGCATTATATTTTTTCATTAATTCAATATCGTGATCAGTTAATGTGTGATAAATAATTTCGTACTGATTAAAAAAAGGTAGTACATCTGTTATCAACAGGTTCATTCTTCCAAGTTTTTTTTGAAAATCTGCATTAAAACCCATATGGGACGGATACAATGATATGTACCCAATTTTCCCTTGTTCTCTTTTTAACATTTGTAATCCTCTATTGGTAAATAAAGTCAACGGTTTTACGGTTGGCGTAGGATCTGTAATAAATGTATCGAAATAATTAGTAAATTCGGACGGTAAATCCTTCAGCAAGTCCTGCTGAACTGTTTTAATATTAAGTTTATGCATTTTGGATAATTTTCTGATTAAGCTAGTTATTCTGTCATCAATATCGAAAACTACAATTTCTTTGGCCATATCTGTCCTTGCAATTGCAATACTTGTAAGGTCATCGTCGCCAATAATTGCAATCCGTTTATTTTGGATATCTCCCCTCCGTATGGCATATGCAACCCGACGTATGACAGTTTCTACATTTACAGGCCGTTGATCAAAAATAAATGTTGATTTCGGCCGATCATTTATTACGGCTTTCATAAAATGTAATAAAGGCTTCATTTTACCGTCTATATCGACAGTCATGGATTCACAAGCAGCACATTCCACATCTGAAATTCTGATCGGATAGTTTGTCATTAAACCGTACAGAATAAATTTCGAGGACTTAAATTCCAGTAAACCAAGATTTACCATTTGATCCAAAAGTCTTATTACTCGTCGTTCGCCTCCACCAACTTTACTGATTATTTCTTGAAAGGTCGCAAAGTTATTGTTTTGGATATACGAAATGATTTTATTTGTCATTTCTTGATAGAATAACGAACTTACTCCTGGATCAACTATTTTTGAATAATCAATATCTTTAATAGTATTTTTAGCTGTCATAACAGTATTGTTAAATAAAATGTAACTTTTTCTATATATTGTGGCTATTATAGCGTCACATAAGATATTTACAAGTTGTTCCAGTATTTGCGTTTTACTTTTTAGATCACTACAATAGGCCAGAATCTCTTTAAGCAATCGAAATTAAATAAAAATATGTCAGCGGAACAATATCCAAATCTTTTGCGTCACATTAACTACATTTTTGACGCACATCAAAAACTGGCTAAGAAAGATGAGAATACCGTTCGTGGCGACAACGAAACTCCATATTCAATTCATCCAGTCTGGTGTTCCATGATGATTGCCACCGAAACATCTCTTTCAAGAGAGATTCGAATAGAAGGAACGATTGTACTTCTATACCATGATGTTTCTGAAGATACAAACGCATCTTTACCGAACGATTTATCACCAGAGATTATACAAAGTATCTCAGATATGACTTTTATGGGAGGAATGAAAGAAGAAATGGTAGAAATATGGTCAAAGTCTCAAAAAATTAGACTTTTCAAATTGTATGATAAAGTTTCCAACTTATTGGACGCATCATGGATGCCACCTGATTACCTTCCGAAATATGTTGGACATACTAAAAGATTATTAGACGACGTTGAAAAACACTATGGTTCATTAAATATAGTGAAAATTGCTCATTCCATAGTTGATTAAAAATCATATGAAAAAAAATAAAATAATATATGTAGAAGGTGTTCCCGCTAGCGGAAAAACCACAATAGTAAAAAAACTATATGAAAAATTCGACAATACAATTGATATTATCCCAGAATATATAAATTTAGCTGACGGCAGTAAAGCTGAGATATCACACGATCCTAATTATTTTAGAAATAACGATGAAATGAAATGGCAAATTGCCTCTCAATCTAAAAAATCGTACACATTTGTAGATAGGGGTCACTTATCGACCGTTATATATAATTTGGCAGAATTTAAGATAGCAAAGAAAATCGAAAACTTAGAAATTATAGACTGGTATTTTGAGAAGATTTTGGCAAACAACTGTATACCTGATTATTATATTTTATTACAAACTAACCCTATTAATTCTTTAAAGAGAAGACAAAGACTACTCGGCCCCCATAACATGTGGGAACATGAAAAAGCATTACATTTTGCAAATGAATACTATGTGAAATTAATAAGAAGTTACGAACCTAAAAGTAAAATACTGATATTAAATACTGATATATTTAATCTAAATCAAATTGAGGAAAAAATCATCGAGTATTTCAATTTACATAATGAATAATTCAATATTTATTTTTCTTTAAGCTTCAGCCCAACAACATCTTTAATCATAAAACTTCCCCCATCATGAAGAAGTTCGTAATACCCAGTATGATCAAAGCTTGCATTCATTAAGTCTTGATACGTCCCATAACCTAAGGAAAACAAAAATCCGATCATGATATCAAAGTGACAAACTATTAATATAGTTTTTCCTGCATTTCGCTTTATTACTTTATTTAGGAAACTCCTAAATCTTTTAACTGTGTCTTCGAGCGATTCCATGTCACTAACATACTTAAATTTTAAGGCTTCCTTCCCTTCTATTTTACTCTCAACAATAAAAGCCTCTGGATATTTTTTTTGTGCATCGCTAAAACTTATTCCCTGTAAACTACCCCAATTCCTTTCATTAAGCATCTTGTCGTATTCAACAAGTAAATTGCGTTTTGTCGCTATTATCTCTGCTGTCTTCTTCGCACGAGATAATTTTGAGGAGTAAATTTTGTCAAAAGGAATATGCTGCAACTTTTCACCCAAAATCCCTGCTTGCTCTTCTCCTTTGGGGGAAAGTTCGTTTGGTTCTAGTATCCCTCCAATAATACCTTTTAGGTTAAATTCAGTTTGTCCATGTCGTGCCACATAAAAAGTTGTTTGTTGAATCATAGTGGGAGTATATCAAATTGTATAAATAGTTTAAAACAGATGAACTTGTATAAATTTGAGTTTATATACGATATGTGCCTATAATACGCTCTAATTATGAAAAATCCGGAAATTATATACTTTGAGGGCCTTCCGCGAAGCGGGAAAACCACATTAACGAATCAACTTTCCCGCGAATACCCACAACTTGCGGCAGTTGGCGAATACATTCATCCTGCACTAGAAGATGAGTCTAATTGGGCAAATCAAAGGATTTTCATGGAGAATGATGAACTTAAATATAAAGTCGCACAAGCCTATGGGAAACAGTGTTTAGTAGATCGTGGACATCTATCTACTCTTCTCTATACTCATGCCTATAACCTGATCAGAGGGGATAAGGACTTGTCCTATGTTGATGATTGGTATGCAGGGACTATTCTAAAAAATAAAATGTTACCAGATATGTATATATATTTAGATATTCCTGCAGAAGTTTCTTTCAACAGAAGAACTATTCCTTTAGATTTAGATAACATGTGGGATCATCTCGAAGCGCTAAATTTTGCAAGAGAGAATTATCCGAGGTATATTGGTACGTTTGAACCCAATGTTCCACTAATAACCTTAAGTTCACATACTCTATGTATTGCAGAGCTAAAAACAGAAGTGGCTACTATTTTAGGATTGAACATTCATCCTCAAACAGTGACTGGATTATGAAAAAAATAGCGATTGTATATATAGCTCATGATGGCTTCACCAGTCTTTACACTGGTGTTGGAACGGTTGCAAGAGATTTTTTACTATCATTTCCAGAAGTAAGTCGCAAACTTAAAAAAGAATATAAGGATATTCAATTAGATTTATTCGCTACAACTATTAAATATAGTAAAGAATGTTTTGGGTATTCTGAAGAAATAAAGGGAAATACAGAAAGATTAACGAAACTATATAAAAATATTCATTTAGTTGAGTTAATAAATGGATCGGCTGGGACAAAATCATACGGATCCATCGATGTTTGGAAGAATGCATGTATTTCTGCAGCAACCTTTCTCTATAGCCTAACAGTACTCGAGAAATATGATAGTATTCTAGCAGTCTGCGTTGATACTCCTTTCGCACAGGTTCCTAATTATTTTTTTGATCAATATAATGTTGATTTCATAGATTTTGTATGGTTGCCTCAAAGCACCGTTCTAATTCACAAAATTGATTCGGCAATAGGAATTTCGTCTGCTGAAGAAAATTATATAAAAGAAAGATACGAATGGGAAAAGGCAGTTATAGATCAATCAAAAACCAATAACAAAGTTAAAATTGGTTCTGTCGGTACATTTATGCAAAAACATCTATTAGAAGCGTATAAGGCTGACAAAACAACGTTAGTGAACCTACAAAATGGACTATATTTTAAACGTTTAAGCGCCTACAAAAAGACTCAAGAGGAAATTCATAACTTATTAGCTAAGCTCAATATTCCTACTGATCGCCCTTTATTATATTCATTCGGTAGAGCTGAATCGTACAAAGGACTAGATCTAGTTTTGAAGAACTCAATAGAGTTAATTAAAAAGAAAAATTTTTTCGTATTTATTCTCGCCTCTCCATATTCTATGGAAGATGACTATGTAGTGAAATTAAAAAAACTTGCTGAAAATTATCCCTTGGATATTAAGATTATCTTTGGATTAGATTTTTTAACTCCCCATTACATTATGCAATGGAAAAATACGAAAATTTTAGCATTACTATCCAGGGCTGAACCTTTCGGCTTGATTCCAGTAGAATCACGATTCTATAACAATAAAAATTTATCATTACTAACCACGAAAGCTGATGGGTTTTTGTATCAAATTGATCAGGGAACAGACGGTTTTATGGTTAATTTGGAGGATTCCTCTATAAAATCCATATTATTAAAAATTTCCAATCTAAGTAAAAAAGAAAAAGGAAGACTTGCAACGAATGGTCACCGACGCGTTATGAAAGATTACAATCAAATCAACATAAACTTTAACTTTCTTCATACTTATATAAAAAAATACATACAATGATATATTTAATAATATTAAGAAAGGATTACATATGTTAATAGTTAATGAAAAAGACGTTGCAACAGAAAAATTTTCCGCCCATGGAGGGATCGGAACCATGAATATTAAGTTCACGTTTAAAGAATATCAACACTATGGGAATAAGAATGACTCAAATTGGAACTGTTTTGCTATAGCAGAATTACCTATTGGAGCAACTGCTGGATACCATAAGCATGAAGACACCGATGAAATTTTTTATATTGTTGATGGTGTCGCAACAATTACAATTGATGGAGAATCTAAAAAGATTCAAAAAGGAGATATTATCCTTACCCGCAAAGGGAGCAGTCATGGCATAACAGATGTGAAAAAAAAGTTGAAGTTTACCGTAACAGAAATATTTCGATAAAGAATATACATTAAGTTAGTTTCAAAAAAATATGAACAAAATATTAATTATTGGTGGAACCCGTTTCTTAGGTCCTGCTCTGATAAATAATTTATTAAAACAAGACAATAATATTAAGATAACGGTGTTTAACCGTGGAACAAATTATAATACGGTTTTGCCAGCGAAGGTTAAGCATATAAAGGGAGATCGTCGGGCTATAGAAACAATGAAAGTACTTACTGAAGAAAATTATGATTTAATTTATGATCTTTGTTGCTTTAATAGGATTGATGCAACTAACTTATTAAAAAATATTCAACCGACTGCTCATGTTGTTTTTTTAAGTACAACAGCGGTATATAAAAAACCTAGAATTTACCCTCTTACTGAAACATCAGAATTGGGAGAATGGGATTCGTTTGGTGATTATGGAACGCAAAAAGTCGATGCCGAAAATGAATTTCAATCGTTCGCAAAAAAACATGGATTAAAACTAACAATTCTCCGCCCTGTATATTTATTGGGAGATAATAATTACTTTGATCGTGAAAACTACTTTTTCTCAAGAATTATATCTGGCAATCCAATCCTTGTTCCTGGGCGAGGAAATGCTCTTATTCAATTTGCATTCCTTAAGGAAACTGCCATAGCATTTTCTCTTATTCCTCAAAATCAAAAAGAACAAATCGATGTACTGAATATAGCCGGGAATGATTACATTAGCCTTAAGGATTTTATCTTAATGTGCTCAGATATGGTTGAAGAAAAAGCAAATATAGTGGAAATAGATACAAAGAAATACGGATTGGATGAAGAACATTTCTATGATGATTTTTATCCCTTTCCTAACTTAACTTTTATTGCTTCAAATCAAAAAATAACTCAAAAATACGGAGTTAAATTCGAACCTTTGAATGAAGGACTCCATGATATTTATCTTAAATGGAAGAAAAACTGGAACGGAAAAACAAAATTATATACCCTTGAAAAAGAGCTGCTTCACAAAATTTCTAAGTCATGAAAAATACTACATTTATTTTAATTGGATATGGAAACATGGGTAAAGATTGGGGCAGGATTATTACAAGAATAAGGAATGTTCAGGTAATAGGTATAGTTGATGTGCTTGAACACAATAGAATTCAAGCTCAAAAAGACTTTCCATTAACTAAAGAGCAAACTTCCGACAATTTAGAAAAACTAATAACCTTTGTTAAGCCTGACGCCATTATTGATTGCTCACCTCCATTCGCTCATTACAAAAACACACTTATAGCTCTAAAGAACGGCTGTCATATTTTGGGAGAAAAACCAATATCGCTAAATCTTAGTGAGGCCCAGGAAGTTATAAATTTATCTCTACACAAAAAGAAAATTTATATGATTAACCAAAACTACCGAAGAAATCCTCTCGTTAATATAATTCAGAAAACAGTTGGACAAATAGGAAAAATTTACTCTATTAATATAGATTATTTTCAGGGTCTAGAATTCAAAGATACCTTCCGATATTCATTCGATCATCCGCTACTTTTAGATATGGCAATTCATCATTTTGATTTAGTACGAATGATAACACTTCAAAACGCAAAATCCGTTTACGCAAAAGAATACAACCCTGAGACAAGTAAGTTTAAAAACGGTTCAGGGGCATTTGCACAATTTGAAATGAACAATGGAGCAATCTTTAGTTATAGAGGGTCATGGACATCGAAAGGACATAATACGAGTTTTAATGGGTTTTGGCGAATTATCGGTGAACTTGGAACGTTAATTTGGGACGGAAACCTAACCGTTTCTATTGAAAAACAAGTCAAAGATAGTAGGCTCCACAAACGTACTCTTAAAATTCCCCAAAAATACACTCTTACACCGTATGAAGTATTTCTCTATGAACTAGAAGAGAATCTTCGACTATTTATTTCCTCAATAGAACAAAACACTTTTCCCGATTGTTGGTGTGGAGACAATGTTAATAGTCTTCAAATGGTTTTATCTGCTATAGAATCATCTGAGAAAGGTAACGTTGTACCAATGAAAGATATTCATTAAATAAATAGTGTGAGCTCAATAAAGTCTTGATTGAAGTAATGGTTTTTTAGTTCTGAAGTTATCTTATACCCCAACTTTTCATAAAATTTTACTGATTCCCAATCTTTCCCAGTTTGCAGATAAATTTTATGAGTATGTTCTTGTCGAGCAATTTCTTTTGCTTTCTCCATAAGTTCTTTCCCAACACCATTACGACGACGACTTTTTGCAACAAGCATCGTACCGATATAACTCACGCCTCCTTCTGTCTTCATGCCGAGGGTACCAATCAATTCACTCTTCTCATATGCTTCAAGGATAAAGTGCTTGGTATTCCAATCAGAAGAATGTCCAAAATGCTCAATATTGGCGTCCGGCCATTCACGTTTATTAAATTCCTTCAATTTTTTGCTGGCCTTGGGAGATACTTTTATTTTCATAGAGGAAGTATAACAAATGCAGGAATGTAATTAAAGAATGATGCTTTTCTAGTTTTATTCAATACTATTAGATCTAAATTACTCTCTTTTTTGAATAGCTGCAATATATTCCGTATCGACAGGAAGAACCACTTGAACTGCCCATTCAGGCTTTGTTTTAATTCTATTGTATTGTTTTTGTACGGGGTCGAAAATCCATAATGATTGTCTGTTTGCATCGACAGCGACAAATAATTCTTGTGTTAATGGCATTACTGATTGAATCCATTCAATATTTTCCATATTTTTTTCTTTTCCGGGGAAACCTCGAAAATCAACCCGAACCATAATCCGAAAGTTTTGATCAAGTTGATACCATAAACCATGTGATGTATCCGTAACAATATATCCTCCTTTATATTTTTCAATAGCGTGAGGGTGACTCATCCCACTCATTAGTATCTCTGATATACCGGTTTCCTTTTGAATCCGTACGATTTCCCCGGTATGGAAAAAAGTGGCGAGCAGAAAATTTTCATCATAATCATAGGTTACTTCATTTACATGAGTAGTCCGGTAAGCCGTTGGAATGCCATATCCTGGCCGTTTAACAGATTCGTCCAGGAGTAAAACACTTTTCCCTTCATCTCGAATTGCTGTGGCAAGATTTTTATCCTCGGTAACAAAACTCCCATTTGCTCCTAAATTATATCCATGATCCCATGCAGTCCACCTCCACAGTTCTTGACGTGTGCGATTGTCAAACTCAAGGATAGAATCAAATCCTGTCGAACAAACAACCATTTTTGTACTGTCTTTATTTGCCTTTGCACTATGCAAACATCCAAAGTATGGATTTTTGACAATGTCTCTTCCTGATAATCCAGTTGTAAAAATATGTAACGCATCTCCGGCTGTAATAACAACAGAATTCCCTATTTTTGCTATATTTCTGGGTTCTGGAAATTCTAAATAGGCTACACTTTTATCCGGAACTTCAAGAACAGAAGTAAGAGGAGTAACGTAAATAAATCCATTTTGTAGATCATGAACTTGAGACCTACCAGAAAATCCTTTTTGATCTGTATAGGTATCCACTAAACGCTTCGCTCTCATTAATCTGTCCTGATCTTTAACGATAACGGCAACGGGAATACCTAACCCTAGATGTTCATTTTCCACAAAGTCACTGAATTGTAATTCCCGAACTTGTGGCACGGGATGTCGTTCTTCGGAATAGGATTCTTTGAGTGGTCCGGTCATAGAATTGAAATAGTGTCGTATGGTTTCATCGGAAGAAATTCAATATTATGTTCCTTGAAATATACTCCTAATCTTCTGAATACATCTGTTTTTATTTCATCTTTTAAGCGATAATCATGAATGGGAACAATAAATTTTGGTTTTAATGTAACAAGTCTTTCAGCTGCTGAAGCCACTTTACCCCAAAGACCACAGTCTATCGGCAATGCAATGATATCTCCGGATTCAGAAAATTCAATATTATCACCTGAATGGATAAAATTATTAAAAACCGTAAAGACAGTATTTGGAACTACTTCAGGATCGATAGAACGCTCATGTTGCTTAAAGCTGAGATGAATAAAAGAATTTCCTTCATTTAAACTAAGTATATTTTCACTTTTTAAAATATCAGTAACACGTTCACTACAGATAATTGATGCCTTTGGGTATCGACTGAGTATCTTTTTAATAAAAGGCAAGTATAAATGATCACCATGTTCATGAGTAATGAGTACAAAGTCGATTACATCACTATTGTGTAACTCCAGAGGATATTCATCATAGCCGTATTTTCCTGGATCAATAATTACAGTTTTTCCCTGGTCTTCTAAAATCAGACACGAATGAACATGTTTAGTTATTTTCATACTAAGAGTACTTTGCCCGTATTATCGTTATTTAAATAATTTTGAATACATACATATGTTTCATTGGCGATATTCTTTACAGAGTCATCGGTAAAAAAGGCTACGTGAGGTGTCAGGATAACATTTTTACAAGTCAGAAGCGGATGGGAAATAGAAAATGATTCCTCATCTTCAAGAACATCTAGCCCCAGAAAACTAAACTTTTCAGCTTGCTTTACAAGTTCTGCTGTATCAATTAATCCCCCTCGAGATGTGTTTATTATGATACTCCCTTTTTTCATTTTCTTCATGACATTTCCATTTATAATGTGTGTTGTTTCTTCTGTTTGTGGAGCATGAATACTCATAATATCCGTTCGTTCTATGAATTCTTCAAATTTGACATAGGAAAAATTCAGATCCTTCGCAGCTTTTTCATTTTGATAAACATCATACGCGATAATCGTGTCGGCGAAGACACGTATTCGTTTAATAAACTCCAGACCAATTCGCCCAGTTCCCAATACTCCTACTACTTTCCCCTTAAAAGATATCCCTAACCAATTTTTATATGAAAAAATCCCATGATGTAGTTCTTCCTGACAAAAAACAATATTATGCATTCCAGCGAGAAGTAATGCTAAGGCATGCTCTGCGATATTATATGAACCATAGTCAATGATGTGATAAAGAGAAATCCCCTTATCCCTACAAGCGTTAGTATCAATATGATTAGTTCCAACAGTCCTTGTAACAATCAACTTCAACTGAGGAAAATTTTTTAACGTTTTCGCATTGATAATTGATGCACTTTTGATGCTAATACAGTCATAAAGTAAACTTTTCTTATTTTCTTGCACAGAATAGTTAAAAATATCATCATGAAGAAATGATCGTATATTTGAATCAACATCAAAATGTGCAATGTTCATATTATGATTGATTGTTTAAAGATGAAAGATAGGCATGGACATTTTCACCTAAGTCACTGGCCAAGTACCCTCCCTCTTGAACAGTAAGAGTGGGTAATTCGAGAGCACTTACCCGTTTGGCTATTTCACCATACCCCTCAGTCGAAATATTAAAAATATTGAACGGATCTTTTCTATATCCATCAAAACCTAACGATACTACTAGATACCCGGGTGCGTACTCTCTCAAAGCAGAAAGAGCATAATCTAATTGTTCTAAATATTGGGCTTCATCTGTTCCAGTAGGCAATGGGATATTCAAATTATAACCATATCCTGCACCTTGACCTTTATCTTCTTTGTATCCACTATAAAACGGTGGAGTTTGACTTGGATCACCATGAAGAGAGATGTAAAATACGTCTGGTGAATCATAAAATATATCTTGTGTTCCGTTCCCATGATGTGCATCAATATCTAAAATAGCAATCCTTGCTCCAGTACGAGTACGCAAGTAATTAGCTGCTATAGCTGCATTATTGAGATAACAGTATCCTCCCATTCTACTTTTCTCTGCATGATGCCCGGGAGGTCTACAAAGAGCATACGTATAGTGTTTACCTTGAACAAGTAAATCTGCTCCGGTAAGAGCTATGTGTGCTGAATTTATAGAGACGTCATATGTATTTGCCATAATTGGAGTTAACGTATCAAACGCATATATTCCTTGATTTGCTTGTCTACTTGTTGATCGGGGATTGATTCCATGTGGAAATGCGGAAGGGTAGGTAAAAGCTGGATATTCTCGAACAGTTGCTGTTTTAATCTCAGGATCAACTATTTCAGCGACAAGGATCGATGGTCTTTGGGCCATTCTTTCGCTGATCGTTTTTATATAGGTAACATAATCTTCACTATGAGTGTCATAAATAACTGGAAGACCAAATTCTTCAGGTTCTATAATTTTTAGATCTGTTGTACCTTTTAGGCTTTCAAAGGCCTCCATCATAATTCTCGCCCGATCTGGAGTATCATGATGAAGAGTAGGGAGACCATTGTAAACATCAAATGGAGGGTTGTGCTCTGTAATTTTATTATTATAAATGGCTGTAATCTCTTTTCCCATAAGACATCATAGTATATCATACTAATATATAGACACGATTATTTGGGCAAAATATGAGTAAAGAAATTAACGTTAAATTAAGGCTTATAAACATAAAGCAGGAGAAAGTACTTCTAATGTACAATTCTGAAGAAGATTATTACTTCTATATGGGTGGTACATTAGAGTTCGGCGAAACTATTGAGCAGGGAGCAAAAAGAGAAGTCAGAGAAGAATGCGGTGAGGATGTAATATTTGAACTAGAAAAAGTTCTATATATTAGAGATTATGTGGCACCGATAGAAGATACTCATAACGTTGAGTTATTTATTCTGGGGAACATAAATAAATTTGAAGAACTGGAAGGAAAAGAAGATCCTGAATTTAAAGGAAGAGATAGGCTGACCTGGAAAAATATAGATTCATTACCCGCAAACGTATACCCAACGACTTTGTCACAAAAACTAGCTGAGGATTACAGAAATGGATTTCCAAACCAAGGAGAATATCTAGGGAATATTACGTAATTTCACATATCTTTATTTTTTGTCTGCTTTTATAACCTGATAATGCACACAAAAATTACTGTTTATCGCTCAAAAACTATCTCAATTAAATTTGGTTTTCTTCCCAATAGAGCAAGTGGCAAGAAAATAAATCCATACAGTAATGTTTTGAAGAAAGACCACCCCTGAGAAGATATAACCTTATTTTTTAACTCCCATCCTTCTTTTGCTAAACGATCAATGGTTTCTGTCATTTCCTGTCTACCATTAAACGTATCATTGAAGGTCAGTGTTTTATATTCTTTTGCCATATATTCTCCACAGATTCCACATATTATAAATGATTAGTCAATTATGACAATACTTATTGACTTATCTGAACAGTTTTGATATACAGTAGAGTTAGTTTAGACCTACCCAATGCAGTTATTAAATTATTAT
>OBEQ010286808.1_pt1 | contig 36676 bp, 39 predicted proteins | sample 1670901 | NCBI WGS metagenome assembly OBEQ01 (sample SAMEA104232315, study PRJEB22302) | groundwater metagenome | biome: forest; feature: aquifer; material: groundwater | place: USA | collected 2011-08-07 | depth 5.4 m | reverse complement strand
CGAACACAAATCGAAGCTTCTCTTCCATAACACTGCTCGTTTTCCATGGCATGCGCTCCTTTCTACACGCGCTTGCCATCGGCGCACAGTGTCAGGTATCCGCCCGGTCTGTTTTGTCAGGGATGCGCCCCGTCTGTACCAGTTGAAGCCCCTCCCCCCACCCCTTTTTTGGAAGAGTGTGATTCCATGAGACTTTAACTCCAGTGATCTTGTAACGACGGATTCTAAAGGGCTTACGAGGCCGTTTTTTCGTAACTATGCATTCCAAAGGACTTATGGGTTCCGGAGGCTGAAGGCTGATAGCTTGAGGCTGGAAGGTCGTTGCGGGCGCAGACATAGGCAACTGCGCATTCAGGCCGGTGCCATGGCCTGGCGAGGGCCGAGAAGCTGAACGCAGAGTGCGCAGAGGTGCGCCGAGAGCGCGGAGGTATGTTCGTTGCGCCCTGCTCTGCGTGCCCTCGCTGCGTACTGAGGATCTCACCTTGCTTCTTCCCTGACCTTGCCTGGTAATTCAGGCTAGCACAACATGCGGTGAGCGATTGCGCGTTTGGCGCATTTTTTTTGAGGTGGGAAAAGAGAGCATTCGAAACGAACTGGCCCCGCAGGCATGCGCTGGCTCGGGCGAGGAGAAGCGGCCTAGGCGATTGACGAGGTCGATCCGATCATTGCCACCGACTTCGTCGATTGACGACGGACATGTTAGGAGGAAGCGAAGGGCCCCACGTTTCGCTTACCGAGCGAAACATGGGCCACCCAAAATCTCAGAGCCACGGGCTGCCCGTCCTGCGCCACCCGCCGGCCGGCTTCTACGAGGAACGGATGGTCAAAAACAAGACACAGCCTGTCCAAAATTAAGTGGGGCAGCAGACACCTCTGTGTGAATCGTTGGGGCCGATGCCAGCATTACTACGTGAACGCAGCCGGACTGGACATTCTCCTGGAATGCCCCCCACGGAAGGCCCCGAGGGACTGGCACGCGCAATCGAGAGAAAACGTGTGCGCTGTTCGCTGTCCTCCATTTCTTTTTCTGTGGCCCCGGCCTTCTTGGTCGTCATGACAACCCGATGCGTCTTGTCTTGGATGATTGTCCCCGTTCCCACCATTTTCTTCGCGCGCGGCTTCGGGATAATTCCTGCTCCAACCAGTCCTGTATATTCGCTGCCGAGAGTTGTGGCGGTCATGCACCTCTGTTTTCGAGCTCCTGGAGGACGGCGTCTGATTCCGGAGAAATTGGCGGAGGGGAGGCCACAAGGTCTTGCATTGCGTCTGGTTTCAGGCTCTGAATCTGCAGTCCCACCGTCAGCCTCGCCAACCGCTCACTAGCACGGACATAATTTCTCAGGTCGCGTGCGACTGCAAACTTCTTGGCTTGCTCGGAGTCAGCCTTCTGCATGTTCCGGAACCAGCCGGCGGCCGCAACCATCAAGAAAACACCCGCGAGCACGAAAACTATCGCCGTGCTGTCACCCTTGAATTCAATGATGTCATCCATCTTAAATGAGCCGCCGGACGAACCTCCAATGCCTTTGAAGAGCGCAGAAATCCCGACGCCGAAGACAAATAGCCCCGCGAGGAACCCGACGACTTGGAAGAATTTCTGCACGATTCACCTCCTCGTGGGAAACGATTTTGGAGTTAGGGAGGTCCTCGCCTGGTTTTGCCAAGCCTCTAAATTGGTCGTTCGTATCATCTGCCATCTGGCACGCAAACGTAATGGCAGATGTAGCCCTGGGGTGTCATCTCACATCTCCATTCCCAGTGCCCGTCGCAGGCGGACGAAGGAGGTGCACCCCTGGCAGACATCAGGCTCACGTGGGTCGGCTGGAGATTGCCCAGTCCCTTTCGCTTGAGAACCTTTTCAATCGCCTTGTGCACTGCTGGCATCGCCACTTGGAGATCATCGACTTTCTTCCTCGCCATGCATCACCCCTCACAGGATTTCATTTCTTCTCAGGTGCCTTCGCCTCGGGAGGTTTTGCAGCCGGAGCCTGCACTTTGATGCTCAATGGCGTAATGGTCTTGTCATCCTTCGTACGTAGGAGCACCTCAATGGGACCGGACTTGCTAGTTATTCGCCGAGTAAGGAACACACGGATGCACTCAGCCTTATCATCCTTCGGAGTGCCTGCGACACTGCAACCGCTCGGCGGAACAAGCTTGAATGTCAAATCGAGACTCTCGAATGTGACGCGGGTGACTGCCGACAGCCCTTCACCAGTGCACTGGATGCTTCGGCTCGAATTCAGGTCGACCGTCTGTGGTGTGCACGAGGTGAGCTTTGGCTGCGCCGGTTCTGGCGTAACCTCCGGTATCGCCGCTACGATTGGTATTCCAACGGGCGGTAAGAGAACAAGATTCTTGAATTGATTTACCTTCTGGGTGGGTAGTCGCAGAACAAGCAAACTTTTCGATCTAAAAAAAAGCGGCCCTGAATCTTTCACCTCGTACTGCGTGTCTAATTCCACCTTCCACCCAGAACTGAAGTAACTCCCTTGAATTGCCAAGGCTGTCTCTAGTGCGCCTCCCAGCCGGCTTACTTTCACGTTGTACGGGTTCGAGGCCAACGCTGAGTCCTCAAACCGGCGGCCTAGGAACGGGCACTTGAACTTGACTTCCGCATCTTTGCCGATGAGACTCGCCGGGACTGGCGCATAAATCTCCACGCACTTCTTGCCCTCCAGTGGAGCATCACAATCCACTTGCAGTTGTGGGTCCGGTGGATAATAGACATAAGGTGGGGGAAGAACGGTGCTCCCGACTGACAGAAGCGGATAGCATACCTTCTTCACGTCCTGGATAGCGAGATCCTGGCCGTTTCGGTCTTGCAGTCTCACGAAGAGGTCCGCCGTATCGCGCCCCGGCTGAAACTGCAGCCGAACTGCATTGATGCTGATTCCACCTGAGAGAGTGTCAGGGGGGACCTCGAGGGGCACACTCGAACCGTAGCGGCCGTTCAGCATAGCTTCGCCCGAAGCAATGGCCGCAAGGGTTGTCCGCAATGTCAAGTCTTGATCGGATTTGATTAACAGGCCAGTCTTTTCGGAATCGAGCGTTGTCCCGCCAAGGTAGACGCTCGTCCCAGAGAAGAAATTGTCCCCTACTACAGTAACCGCGGCGTTCTTATCGTCCGTCGGAGACCACTTCACATCGCGGATATGAGGCTGCAAAGATCCTTGTATCGTGGCCGTGTAAGGCACCGAGCATGGACTTGCTGTATCGCAGAGGGTCGTTGCAGCACTCGGCATCTCTTTCTTTTTCGCTGAGGTTGTGAGTGTCCTGGAATCGTACTTACGCCAATAAACCCGACGCCACACCAAGATCTTGAACGGCGGTGGCGTGTTCTCCCGGTAAGTTTGCGCAGAAAAGTCCTTGGTCTGGGGCGTAGGCGCCGTAGCTGTCTGCGGGGTGAGATACTTGTCGAAGTCCGGAAATGCCAACACAGCGAACACTTGCCGCGCTCCCGGTGAGACCGACTTCCGGCCTAAGACAGGACGAAATTCCCAGCCGAACGTGATGGCGTTGGCAGGAGGACCTGACGGATTACTCATTCGTTCGACAGAAATAGTATCCGTATCTCTAAAGAGATAGAAAATCTGCCCACGATGGCGCTCCGAATAGCCAATCGTTATGACCTTCACCACTGCCGAGCCGCCGAAGGCGTTCGAACGACTATTTAGCGCCGCTGAATTGTAAGTCTTTTCCTGCGGCATCATTGCGACGAGAGAGATGGCATTACTACCTGTCGCTGGAGCAACAGTGATCTCCACGACGGCGGCGGAATCTTTCGCGTCTTTCGGTGGATCAATAGTGATCTCAAATCCGATCACGGCCTGGAGTCGTTGGCCGATGCGTCCAGGGTGCATCGGATCCTGCCAAAGCCGGTCGGAAAGCGAGCGCTCCAGCAGCATCCGGAGATTAAAGATCTGATATGAGAGATTGATCTGATCCGAAAGCAAGTCATTCGCGCTAGGTCCATATTTTGGTTGGAAACCTGGTGCTGCAAGAGCATCAGGCAAACTCGGAGCCGAGGGATTTACAACAGCTCGATCAGTTGTCTGCTGGCTCGGTATCAACTGGCCGGCGGAGTTCGCCTGCGAAGTCGTCTTGATTTCTGGAAGCGGAAGCGTCGAAATACCCAGGCTGCGTGAGACTTCCTGCGTCTGTGAGCCCTGAAAGAATCCGAGGCTTTCCGCCAGAGATTTCTGGTCTACGACCTGGACCTGCGCGAGGGACTGACTCAACCGTTCCAGCATTAGAGTAAGCGCGCGGTTGTCGAATATTTTCGGCTTGCCTACTGCAATGCCGTCGCCCTGAGCATTGCTCGAGAGAGCGAGAACGCTTAGCAAGATGCCTGCGAGTAAACCGCGGCAAACGTTATGCTGGTATGCGGTCGGCAGCATTGAAAATACGTGGACATTTCGTATCTCCTTCTTCCTAAGTTGTCAAGCTAATTCTTTGGTATCCTCGACAGAAGTGGTGCACTTGACGGTTCTTATTCACTGTGTTGTGCCCCACCTAGAATTTGGACAGGCTTGTTAACTCAGGAGAACCAATGGAAACAGCCATGAAGCCTGTTCGGAACGGGCGGCGGCGCTGGAGTGCCGAGCAAAAGCTGGCGATGCTGCAAGAGCGGCGGGCCTATCTCCCGTCCACCATGGAGCGGAATGGTCACGGCTCGGCCGTCAGGATGGTTCCACCGTTCATGGCTGCCAGTCTGTCGTGTTCTTGAGAAGCCCAGCTTGAGTACCACGTTTTGAAATGCGCGTGCCGTGGCGCTAGGCATTTACGATTTCAGTTGTGTCGGCGGGAAGCGGAATCGCCCTCTGGCGATACTCCGCGGCAAGCATTTCGAAGACCTTCACCAGTTCGGCGAGGGCCTCCTCGCGCGTGGGCATCAAGGCATAGCAGCCGGAGATGGCCGGAATCTCCGCGACCCAGCCGCCGTCTTCTTGCCGGTACAGCACAATCTTGTAATCATGGAATTCCATGCTGCCGCCCTTTCCAGTTCATTCAGACTAACACAATTTGAGGTCGGCGGGCATGCGTAGCGCGGCGTCTCTCAACTGTAGGATTAGCCCGCTTTGGCCTTTTCGAGTTCTTCGGTGAGGGCGGGGATGAGCTCGAAGATGTCGCCGACAATGCCGTAGTCGGCCACTTCGAAAATAGGGGCGTTGGCGTCTTTGTTGATGGCGACGATGGTGCGCGCGCCCTTCATCCCCACGACGTGCTGGATGGCGCCGCTGATACCCAGGGCCAAGTAGAGCTTGGGCGCGACGGTTTGCCCCGAGCTGCCGATCTGCCGCTCCATGGGCAGCCAGCCTTCGTCGCAGATCGGCCGCGATGCCGCCAGCTCGCCGCCCAGCAGCTTGGCCAGTTTCTCCGCCAAGGGAATATTCTCCGGGGCCTTGATGCCGCGGCCCACAGCCACGATGATCGGCGCCTGAGTCAAGTCCACGGCCTGCTTGGCTTCGCGGAAAAGCTCCAGCGGCCTTGTGCGAATCTGTTCGGGTTTCAGCTCGACGCTGACCAACTTCACCGGCGCGGTCTCTCCGCTGCGCTTTTCGACCAGGTCGGAGCGGAACGCACCCGCTTGAAAAGAAGCAAACCACGGCGGCGCGCCCTGGAACGTGACGTCGGCGGCAGTCTTGCCCTGGAACATCTGCCGGACAAACACCAGCCGGCCGTTTTCATGCCGGTAACCGACGCAGTCGGCGATCATGCCTTTTCCCAGCGAGGCAGCCAGCTTAGGAGCGTAATCGCGCACTTGATAGGTGTGCGGCAGCAGGACCAAGTCCGGCTTGGCCTGAGCGATGGTTTGCCCGAGCGCGATGGTGAAGCCGTCGGGGGTGTAGCTGGCGAGAAGGTCGTGCTCGACGAGCAGCACCTCGTCGAGCCGCGTTCCGGACAATTCGTCGGCCAGCGGGCGGACTCCCTTGCCGATGACCAGGCCTGCCAGCTTGCCCTTAGTCTCCGCAGCAATGCGCTGCGCTGCGGCGAGGGTCTCAAAGCTAGTCTTGTTCCACTTGCCTTCGCGCTGTTCGGTAATCAGAAGGATGTTCATCGCTCGTTCCGAAGAATGTCAAGGTTGAGATTCTTGGCCCGCCTGCGGTCCGGTTTGCGGCCCCGTCCGGCCGGGGCCACCGGACTCCAGAGACCGGAGCCTGGTCAGAACGACGCCAAATCCCCATGCGGCGCTAGAGGTCATCTCATAAATGCCTGAGCCTTTCGAGAGAGATTGGCCTCAGGGGCTAAAGCCCTGGTTTCTTGCGGGCTTCTGATGTCGCGGCTGAAGCCGCGACCCCCTGAACCCATTTATGAGACAGCTTCTAGAGCACGCGCGCCTCGAACTTGAGCTTCTCGAGCAGCTTTGTGGCGGCTTCTCTCGGCGTCCCGCTGAGAAACTCGGTCTTCTTCATCTTCTGCGGCACGTAGATGCGCTCCAGGCGCTGGGTCGGCTCGGCCGCGACGCCGGGCGATTCCCGCGGGATGGTCGCGATCTCTTTCTTTTTCGCTGCCAGGATGCCTTTCAGTGTGGCGTAGCGCACCTTGTTGATGCCCGACTGAATGGACAGCACGGCGGGGAGCGGCAGCTCGACCCACTGGAACCATCCGGCCTCGAGTTCGCGCTTCAGTTTCATCCGGCCGTCGGCCACGTCGATCTGCATGATGATGGTGGCATGCGGCAGCCCCAGCAGGCCCGCCAATAACACGCCGGTCTGGCCGAAGCCGTGGTCGTCGCTTTGCAAACCCGTCAGGAGGAGGTCGAATTTCTCTTTTTGAATGGCGGCGGCGAGCGAGCGCGCCGCGCCGAGCGGGTCGAGCGCGAAAAAGCGATCGTCGGCGATGTGGATGCCGCGGTCGGCGCCCTTGGCCAGCGCTTCCTTGATGGTCTGCTTGACGCGCTCCGGCCCCATGGAGAGCGCCACCACCTCGCCACCGTGCTTTTCCTTCAGCCGCAGGGCCTCTTCGAGCGCGTAGCTATCCGGCTCGTTCATCTCGAAGCCGATATCGGTCTCGCGGATCCAGGCGCCGCCCTCGGCGATCTGCAGCGGAGCGTCCTTCGCCGGAACCTGCTTGATGCACACGATGATGTTCAACGATTCCTCCCGGGGGCACGGCGGAACAGCCGGGGATTAATCCGAAATCTCCGCCCGCTGCGCCGGTGCCCGGCCTCAGCGCGAATCCCAGCGGTGAAACAGCAGCGCGGCGTTGGTGCCGCCGAAGCCAAACGAGTTCGAGAGCGCGTACTCGACCTCCGCCTTGCGCGCTTGGTTGGGCACGTAGTCCAGGTCGCACTCCGGGTCGGGATGTTCGTAGTTGATCGTCGGCGGAAGCACCTGATCGCGCAAGGCGAGAACGCAGATGCCCGCCTCGAGCCCGCCGGCGCCGCCCAGCAGGTGCCCGGTCATGGACTTGGTGGAGCTGACGGGAACTTTTTTGGCGCGCTCGCCGAACACGCGCTTGAGCGCGACGCTCTCGATGACGTCGCCGATCGGCGTCGAGGTGCCGTGCGCATTGACGTAGCTCACCACCTCCGTTGCCACCTTGGCGTCTTGGAGCGCCGCCCGCATCACGCGGTAGGCGCCGTCACCCTCCGCCGCGGGCTGCGTGATGTGGTACGCGTCGCCCGACATCCCGTAGCCGACCACCTCGGCGAGGATCGTGGCGCCGCGGCGCCGGGCGTTCTCGAGCGACTCCAGGATCAGGATGCCGGCGCCCTCGCCCACTACGAAGCCGTCGCGGCCCGCGTCAAACGGCCGGCTGGCGCGGCTGGGCTCGTCGTTGCGCGTGGAAAGCGCCTTCATCGCGGCGAAGCCGCCGATACCCATCGGCGTGATGGAGGCTTCCGAACCGCCACAGATCATCACCTCGGCGTCGCCGCGCTGAATGATCTTGAAGGAATCGCCGACGGCATGCGCCGAAGCGGAACACGCCGTGGCCGTGGCCGAGTTCGGCCCGCGGGCGCCGTAGCGGATGGAGATGTAGCCGGAGGCGAGGTTGACGATGGCCGAAGGGATGAAAAACGGCGAGATCTTCCCCGGGCCGCCCTGCAACAGCTTGGAGTGTTCACGCTCGATGACGTCGAACCCGCCGATGCCCGAGCCCACGTAAACGCCGGTGGAGTCGGCCGTCTCCGGGGTGATGTTCAGGCCAGCCATGTGCACGGCAAACTCCGCCGCGGCCATGGACAACTGGATGAAGCGGCCCATCTTCTTGAGTTCTTTTTTCTCCACCCACTTCAGCGGGTCGAAGGCACGCACCTCGCCGGCGAAACGGCAGTCGAATCCGCTGGCATCGAACTGGGTGATGGGGCCGATGCCGCTTGTGCCAGCCTGAAGGTTTTTCCAGACTTCCTCGGTGCCGATCCCGCACGCGCAAATCAGGCCGACACCCGTTACCACGACCCGGCGGCTCAACGTTGCATGTCTCCTGTTTGGTTACCTGTGGCCGGCGGCCTACTTCTTTGCTTGGACGTGTTTGTCGATGTACGCGATGGCGTCTTTGACGGTGGCGATTTTCTCGGCGTCCTCGTCGGGAATTTCGATGCCGAAAGCCTCTTCGAAAGCCATCACCAGCTCGACCGTGTCGAGCGAGTCGGCGCCCAAATCGTCCACGAACGAAGCGGTGGGCGTCACTTCGCCCTCATCCACTCCCAGTTGCTCGACGATGATCTGCTTGACGCGTTCTTCGACGCTGGCCATGCTGTTTATCCCTCCGGTCTGCGGGATTTTCGCTTGCGCTTCAGGCTGCTCCGACTGACGATTCAGGCCTCCATGACCCGCCCATTCTATGCACGGCCTGGGGCAAGGTCAACCGCGGCGCGCGCCGCACCAATCTAGAGGTCATCTCATAAACATCTAAGCCTAGCGAGCGAGACTGACTTCAGGGGCTAAAGCCCTGATTTCTTGCCGTGTTGTGATGTCGCGGCTTAAGCCGCGACCCCCTGAACCCATTTATGAGACAGCTTCTAGGCCATGTACATCCCGCCGTTGATGTCCAGGACATGGCCAGTGATGTACCCGGCCTCTTCGCTGGCCAGGAACACGATGGCCGCGGCCACCTCCGCGTCCGTGCCCATGCGCCCGAGCGGGATCCGCGTGAGCAGTTCGTCCTTGGCCTTCTGCGGCAGCGGGTCGGTCATGGGCGTAGCGATGAAGCCCGGAGCCACGGCGTTCACGGTGATATTTCGCGAAGCTACCTCGATGGCGATCGCCTTGGTGAGACCGATCAGGCCGGCCTTGGCGGCGACGTAGTTCGCCTGGCCGGCGTTGCCCGTCTGCGCCACCACCGAGGTCACATTGATGATCCGCCCGGAGCGCTGCCGCAGCATCGCCGCCAGCGCCTGTTGCAGGCAGAGGTGCGCCCCGGTCAGATTCGTGCGCAGCACTGCTTCCCAGTCGTCAAGTTTCATGCGCACGGCCAAGGCGTCGCGATTCACGCCGGCATTGTTGACCAGGATGTCCAACCTGCCGAACCGCTCCAACGCCTGCCGGAAGCCCCGCTTGATCTGCTCGGGGTCGGCAACATCCATCGGCACGGCGAGGCCTTCGCCGCCCGCCGCGGCGATTTCACGCACCACGCCGGCAAGTTTCTCGGCGTTGCGCGCCGCGGCGGCCACTTTGGCTCCGGCGCGCGCCAGCGCGAGGGAGGTCGCCCGGCCGATGCCTTGCGACGCGCCGGTCACCAGGGCCACCCGATCCTTCAGGCTGAACATTCCGCTCCTCCGGCGCGCTAAGCCTCGGCGATTTCCGCCTGCGCCTGGGCCAGCTTGTCGAGCGTGCTCAGCAGGCTCTTTTCGTCCTCGACGTTGAAGCAGTGCACCGAGCGGTCGATCTGCCGCAGCAGCCCGCTCAGCACGCGCCCGGGGCCCACCTCGACAAACGTGCTGGCGCCCTGCTCGACCAGCGCACGCATGGACTCTTCCCAGCGCACGGGCAGCGTCACCTGGCGGACGAGACTCTCGCGGGCTTCTTCGCCGCTGGTGATGACTTCGGCATCCGCGTTGTTCACGAGCGGCACGCGCAGCGGTGAAAACGTCGTCCGGCGCAAATCCTCTTCCAGCCGCTTCTGCGCCGGCAGCATCAGCTCGCAATGGAACGGGGCCGACACCGGCAACACCACGGCGCGCTTGGCGCCGCTGGCCGAGGCAATTTCCACCGCGCGCTTCACCGCTGCGGCATGGCCGGAGATCACTGTCTGCTCGGGCGAATTCAGGTTGGCCGGCGTCACCACCTGGCCGTCGGCGGCTTTCTTGCAGATCCCCGCCACCTGCGCCGGGGCGAGTCCCAAGATGGCGGCCATGGCCCCTTCGCCGGGGGGAACCGCCGCCTGCATGTACTCGCCGCGCAGGCGAACCAGCTTCACCGCATCGGCCAGGGCCAGCGCGCCCGCCGCCACCAGCGCCGAGTACTCGCCCAGGCTGTGCCCGGCGACGTAGTCCGGCGCAATCCCCTTCTCGGCCAGGGTCCGATAGGCTGCCACAGAAACCGTCAACAGCGCCGGCTGGGTATTCGCCGTGAGCTTCAACGCGTCTTCCGAGCCTTGGAAGCAGACCTGCGAGATGGAAAAGCCCAGCGCCCGGTCGGCCTCCTCAAACACCGCCCGCGCCGCCGGAAACGTTTCCGCGAGCTCTTTGCCCATCCCCGGGTACTGCGACGCCTGCCCGGGAAACAGAAAGGTCAGTTTGCCCATACGACGACTCGATTCTCCCGATCGGATTCCTTACCGGCCGGCCTCAGACCCGGGCGCCGGCGGTCACGGCGGAGAGCTCCTGTTCGATCTTCTCGTTCAGCTTCGCGCGGGCCAGTTCGGCGGCCACGCGGATGGCGTTCTTGATGGCGTTCGCGTTCGAGCCGCCGTGGCCGATGACGGTGATGCCGCGGACGCCGAGCAGCGGCGCGCCGCCGTACTCGGAGTAGTCGATCTTCTTTTTGAAGTCCTGGTAAGCGCGGCGCGAGAGGAGCGAGCCCACCTGGGAGCTCAGCGTGCTCTGCAGCGCGTTTTTCAGCAGGGTCACGATGTGCTGCGCAAGGCCTTCGCTGATTTTCAGCGCGATGTTGCCGATAAAGCCGTCGCAGACGATCACGTCCACGTTGCCGGCGAAGACGTCGCGCCCCTCGACGTTGCCGACGAAGTTGAGCGGCAACTGCTTGAGCCGGTTGTGCGCTTCGCGGGTCAGCTCGTTGCCCTTCATCTCTTCTTCGCCGATCGAGAGCAGCGCCACCTTGGGCCGGCGCGTGCCGAAGATCACCCGGTAGTAGATTTCTCCCATTACCGCGAACTGCTCCAAGTGCGCCACCTTGGAGTCCACGTTGGCGCCCACGTCAAGCAGCACCGAGACGCCGCCCCGGGTGGTCGGGAACGGCGCCGCCAGCGCCGGCCGGTCCACCGATTCCAGCGTGCCCAGCACAAACCGCGCCACGGCCATCACCGCCCCGGTGTTCCCCGCGCTCACCAGCCCGTCGGCTTGGCCCGACCGCACCAGCTTCGCCGCGACGTGCACCGAGCTGTCTTTCTTCCGCCGGAAGGCCTGCGTCGGCGAATCCTTCATGGTGATCACTTCGCTGGCCGGCACGACCTCGAGGGGCAGGCCGCGGGGGCGATGCCGGGCCAGTTCGCGCTTCACCGCGTCCGGCTGGCCCACCAGCAGGACGCGGACGCCCAGCTCGCGCGCCGCGTGCACCGCGCCTTCCACCTCGGGGCGCGGGGCATGGTCGCCTCCCATGGCATCCACAGCGATGGTGATCATCTGCGCTCCGGCTGGGGGAATTTGGCCGATGCCGGAAATGCTTGACCGCTCAGGCCGAGGTGTCCATCACTTCCCGCCCCTTGTAGTAGCCGCAGTGCGGGCAGGCCTGGTGGGGCAGTTTCATTTCATGACAGTTCGGACATTCGGCGAGCGACGGCGCGGTCAAGTGGTCGTGCGCGCGCCGCTTGTTCTTCCGCGCTTTGGAATGACGACGTTTCGGGTTAGCCATACAGACTCCTCGAACCCGCCCCGCTACGTTGTGGGGGCATTTTATGGGTTTCGCTGCAGGATTGCTATTGCTTTTTGAACCAGTCCTGTTTGAGGCGCGCCAACGGCGCAAGTCGCGGGTCGGCCGCATGGGTTTCGCAGCGGCACTCCTCGCTATTCAAGTTGGCGCCGCAGTGCGGGCAGAGGCCCCGGCAGTCGCTGCGGCAGATCACCTTCATGGGCAGAGCCAGGAGCACCTGTTCGGCCAGGACGTCGGCCAGGAACAAGCCCTCGCCCTGGAAGAAGGCGATCTCGGTGTCGTCCTGTTTCAGGCGAACCTCATCCTCTCGGGCAATCGTCGCCATGGGCCGGTAGTAGAGGTCGAAGTCCCGGCTGACTTCCTCGAGCACGGTGTCCAGGCAGCGGGCGCAGGTCAGCTCCAGGCGCGTGTGCAGCGCGCCGAAGATGCGAATCTGGTCCTCCACCAGCTCAGCCGTGACGCGCACCTCCAGCGGCTCCACCTGGCGAAACTCCGCCGAGTGGAGGTCCACTGTGCCCGGAGCGTAGCTCTTCCGCAGGCGGATTTTGCGGAGCGCCAGCTCTTTGACGTTGAGAAACATGCGCTTTTTCCGCGTTTTTCCCGCGAAAAGGCCATTATAAGTGTGCCCCTCCCAATGTCAAGAAATCGCGGCGTCGTGCGTCCCGGATATGCCAGCCCGGCTCTACAACTGCCCACACTGTTGAAACCCCATGTTCGCCGCCCGCGTAGTAGACTCCCGGGGGCGTATCGTCCCTATTTTCTTTGGTGAGGTGTGTATGCCTGCTTCTCGACGGAGCTTTCTGAAGGCATCGGGCCTGGCACTGGGCGCGGCCACGCTGCCGCCGTGGCTGATAGAGCTCGAGGCAGCCGAGGCCGCGGCGGTGGACAAGGGTAAGCTCGCCGCAATGGCGCTCTCCGAAGCGCGCGCGCTTGGCGCGAGCTACGCCGACATCCGCATCAACCGCTACCGGAGCGAGTCCGTCTCCACGCGCGAGAAGCAGGTGCAGCAGGTGGCCCGCGGGCAAAGCTTCGGGTTTGGCGTGCGCGCGCTGGTGGGAGGCGCGTGGGGCTTCGCTTCCAGCCGCAAGGTCACCGCCGAGGAAGTCCGCCGCGTCACTCGCCAGGCGATTGAGGTGGCTCGGGCGAATGCCGCTTTTCAGCGCACGCGGGTTGCGCTGGCGCCGGTGGCCCGGGCCGCGGCCAACTGGCGCAGCAGCTTTGCCAAAGATCCGTTCGACGTTCCCCTGGAAGAAAAAATCACTTTCCTGCTCAAGCTGAACGAAGCTGCGCTCAAGGTGAAGGGAGTTAACTTCGTCAACTCCTCGCTCGCCTTCGCCAACGAGCAAAAATATTTCGCCTCCACCGACGGCTCGCGCATCGAGCAGTACATCATCCGCAGCTTTCCGCAGTTCACCATGACCGCAGTGGACTTTGCCCGCGGCGATTTCCAGACGCGCCGCTCGCTGGCCGGGCCGCAGGGAATGGGATACGAGTACCTCGAAAAGTATCCCTGGCTGGCCGAGGCGGAGCAGGCCGGCAACGAAGCGGTCGAGAAGCTGAAGGCCAAGCGCATCGAGCCCGGCAAGTACGACCTGGTGCTGCACCCCACGCACCTCTGGCTGACCATCCACGAGAGCACGGGCCATTCCACCGAGCTCGACCGCGCGCTGGGCTGGGAGGCCGACTATGCCGGCACGAGCTTCCTCACTCCCGACAAGCTGGGGAAATTCCCCTTCGGCTCGAAGCTTGTGAACATTTTCGCCGACCGCACGCAGCCGGCGGGCCTGGCCACGGTGGGCTACGACGATGATGGCGTGCCAGCGCAGCGCTGGCACCTGGTCAAGGAGGGCGTGTTTGTGGACTGGCAGACGACTCGCGAGCTGGCCGCGCTCATCGGCCGGAAGAACTCCAATGGCTGCTGCCACGCCGACAGCTGGGGCAGCGTGCCGTTTGCGCGCATGCCCAACGTCTCCCTTGAGCCCGCCAAGGAAAAGATTTCGCTCGAAGACCTGCTCGCCGGTGTCAAGAACGGCCTGCTCATCTACGGCGACGCCAGCTATTCGATTGACCAGCAGCGGTACAACTTCCAGTTTAGCGGGCAGACCTGTTGGGAGATCAAGGACGGCAAGAAGGGCGCGATGCTGCGCGACGTCGCCTACCAGTCGCGCACGCCCGATTTCTGGGGCGCCTGCGACGCCGTGGCTGGCGAGGGCAGCTACGAGCTGAACGGCAGCTTCTTCGACGGCAAGGGTGAGCCGACGCAGTCCAACGCCGTCAGCCACGGCTGCCCGGCCGCCCGCTTCCGGCAGATCAACGTGCTGAATACCGCGGCCCCCCGGGGCCGCGCATAGGAGACGCCCATGCTGCTCAGCGAATCGGAAGCCAAAGCCCTCTGCCGGAAGCTGCTCGGCTACGTGAAGGCCGACGACGCCGCGGTGAGCATCACCTGCGAGGACTACTCGCAGGTGCGCTTCGCCGACAACAGTTTCACCACCAGCGGCCGCCGGGAAGACCTCGACGCCAGTGTGACCTGTTGGCTCGAAGGCAAAAAAGGCGCAGCCTCGACCAATGAGCTCGACGACGCCTCGCTCGAGGCCGCCGTTCGCCAAGCCGAGCAGCTCGCGCGCCTCGCGCCGGTGGACCGCGAGTACCTGCCCACGCTCGGCCCACAGCAGTACAAACCCACCCACGGCTATGCCGAAGCCACCGCCAACATCCAGGTGACGTCGCGCGCCAAAGCGCTCGACGCCGTGATTGCGGCGTGCGAGAAGGAAAACGTAATCGGCGCCGGATTCCACCAGGCCCGCGGCACGGCCGATGCCCGCGCCACCAAGAATGGCAACTTTTCCTACGACCGCGCGAGCCTGGCCAGCCTTTCCGTGACAGCGCGGACCCGCGAGGGCGGCGGTTCGGGCTATTGCCTGCGCAACCACTTCGACGCCGGCCGGCTGGACACTGGGCGCATTGCCCGCGAAGCCATCGGGAAAGCCATGCGCTGCCGTGATGCGCGGGCGCTCGAGGCCGGCGCTTACACGGTCATCCTCGAGCCGCAGGCCGTGGCTGACCTGCTGTCCTCCCTGGCGTTTGTTTTCGACGCCCGCTTTGCCGACGAGGGCCGCAGCCCGCTTTCCGCGCCGGGCGGCAAGACCAAACTGGGTGAGAAAATCTTCGACGAGCGCATCAACTTCTACAGCGACCCCTGGCACCCGAACCTGCCCGGCGCGCCGGCTGCGCCGAGCGGCCTGCCGGCCCAGAAGCTCTATCTGGTGCGCAACGGCGTGGTGGAGAACCTGATCTATTCGCGCTATTGGGCCAAGCAGAAAGGCAAGGAACCCACGCCCGGCCCGGTCAACAACATCCTCGAGAGCGCGCAGGCGCCGGCCAGCATGGAGGCAATGATCGGTGCAACCGAGCGCGGGCTGATGGTCACGCGCTTCTGGTACCTGCGCTTCGTGGACGCGCGCACGCTGCTGCTGACCGGGCTGACGCGCGACGGCGTCTGGTACGTCGAGAAGGGCAAAATCCAGCATCCGGTGCGCAACCTCCGCTTCAACCAGAGCCTGCTCGAGATGCTGGCGCCCGGAAACGTGGATTTGATTGGCGCGCCCGAGCGAGTCAGCAACGGCGAATCACAGGGGACAGGCTCGGCGCTGCTTCCGGCGCTCAAGATCGAGCAATTCCATTTCACCTCGCAGTCCGAAGCAGTCTGACAAGCATACATGCCGGGCTGAAGCCCGGCGCTACATCAGGCTAAAGCGCCTAGTCGGCGCGGCCGGCCTTGCTGGGTAGGGGTCGCCCGGGCGCCTCGCCGAGCAGCGTGCGGTGCTGGCGCAGGAGGAAGTGGTCGGTCATGCCGGCGATGTAGTCGCAGACAACGCGGTGCGGAGGCCCCGCCGAGTGGGCCGCGGCCTGGGCCGCATAGTAGGGCGGCATGGACTCGGGGTGGTCGAGGTAGTAGCGGAAGAGCTGTTCAAGCGCCTCGACCGAGCGTTCGCGGTCTTCCGCGATGGCGGGGTGGTCGTAAAGGCGGGTGTAGAGGAACTTCTTGAACTGCGCATTCTGCCGGGCCGCCGCGTGGCTGAAGCCGACCAGGCGCGCCGGTTGGCGCCGCACATCTTCGACGTCCGCGACGCCGCTCGAGCCGATCTGCTCGCGGGTGTTCTCAATCAAGTCGGTGGCCAGGCCGTCGAGCACGCGCTTGAGCGCCTCGTTGAATTTGAGCTTGGCGCGGCCACGGGGATAGCGGCGCTCGACCTCGGCATAAATTTCAGCGAATGCGGGCACGCTGCCGCAGAGGGTCTCCAGGTCGAGCAGGCGAGCTTCGAAACCGTCGTCCACATCGGCGGTGTTGTAGGCGATTTCGTCCACGCAATCAATCAACTGCGCCTCCAGCGGCGGGCGCAGCTCCCGCAAGTATTCGGCAAGCTCCGGATACTCGGCCGGGGAGAATTCCCGCGAGTGTTTGATGATTCCCTCGCGCACCTCGAAGGTCAGGTTCAGCCCGGGGAAATCCAGATAGCGCTGCTCGAATTGCTCGACAATACGCAGCGCGTGGAGGTTGTGGTCGAAACGGTCGCCATGCGGGCGCAGCAGCTCGTCCAGACGGCGCTCGCCGGCATGGCCGAACGGCGGGTGGCCGATGTCGTGGACCAGCGCCAGGGCCTCGGCGAGGTCGGTGTTCAACCCCAGCGCGCCGGCGACCGTGCGGGCGATCTGTGCGACCTCGAGCGTGTGCGTCAGGCGGTTGCGGAAGTGGTCGGAGTAGCGCGTGGTGAAGACTTGCGTTTTGGCTTCCAGGCGGCGGAAGGCGCGCGAGTGGATGACGCGGTCGCGGTCGCGCGCGTAGTCGTTGCGGTAGGGGTGCGGTGGTTCGGGATAGCGGCGCCCGCGGGAGCGGCTCGCGTCCATCGCATAGGGAGCCAGCGCCATTGCCGCCATTCGAGTGCCCAATCGACGCGCCAGCCGCTCCAGCGGCCCGGCGCCGCTCTAGCTTTTCCCTCCCAGGGCTTCCAGCCGCTTATCCGCCTCATCGGCGACGCTGGAGTCGGGGAAATCCTTCTTGATCTGTTGGTAGAGCTTGGCGGCCTCCTGCGGACTTGTCTTGCGCAGGTCATCGGCGAGCGCCAGCAGCGCCAGCGCCTTGGGCACAAATGTCGAGGGCTTGTCCGCGAGTTGCCGGTAGAGTTTGACGGCCTCGCCGGCCTTGCCGGTGCGGCTGTAGACCTCAGCGAGTTGAAAGCGCGCGAGTGCGGCAAACTCCTCGTCGCCGCCCTCCTCGAGCTCCTTCAGCGTCTTCTGCGCGTCCTCGAAGCGGCCAATGTGCTCCTGGCAGAGCGCCAAGTAGTACCGCGCCACCTGACCCGGGCGCGTGCGCGAGTAGTTGCGGGCCACGTCGGTGAATTTCTTTGCTGCGTCGCCGAACTTGTTCTTCTCCTCAATGTACGTAACCTCGCCCGGCTCGGCGGGCTCACCGCGCGCGCGCAGGCGCGCCTCAAACACCTTCATGGCGTCCTCAAGAGCCGCCGAGGCCTTCAGTGTCTGCCGGTCGCTGTAGAACCGCCAGCCGACAACCGCGGCGCCCGCCACCAGGGCGATGCCCAGGATGATCCCCGCGACCTTTTGATGGGAAAGTACCGCATCGGCGCCGTGCACCAGTGTCTCGCGGATTTCGTCCTTTTTCAGTTCCTTGCGGGTGATGTGCTGCGCCACTGCATCGCTCCTCGCCAGCATTCAAATGCGCCATCGTATCACAACTGGCCGCCTGCCGACCGGCTTCCGGTCCGCCGCCGCGAGGCTGCTCACGAGCGGGAAACGAGGCTCGCGCAGGGCGTTCCGCTGCCCGCAGAAGTTGCCATCACCACTTTGGGATCCAGCGGTGGACAGTGTTGCAGTAATCCTCGTAGGTGGCGCCGAATTTGTTTCTCAACTGGGGTTCCTCGTAGAGGACCACAACGCCGTGAAAGAAAAGCAGCCAAGTTAGGGAGAGGAGAAGAACCGAAAGGGAGTTCAGGAGCAGGCCAAAGCCCACCAGCACACTCCACCCGCCGATGTACATGGGGTTGCGGACGTGTTTGTACGGGCCTGCGGCGACGAAGTCTCGGGGAGCGTCGAACACAGCGGGGGTGCCGCGGCCCCGCACAATGAATGTTCCCACGCAGGCGAGAGCCAGAGTTCCTCCCAGCGCCATGAGGATGACGCCAAGGACTTGCGTCCACGCCGGCAGCACGATTGCAAAGTTGCGGTCATAGGCGCGCAGACGCAAGGCAACCCAGGCCCACAAGAACACGAGGCCGGTCAGATAGAGAAGAGCTCGGAGGGCAATGAATGCGGTCTTCATCTCTGCTCGCTGAACGCAGGCTGGGCGGCACGGGCGCCGCAGCGGCGGCTCCGGCAGTCTGTAGCCTGCCTCTACCCCCTTATACTGGCCCAAACGAAGACGGGTTTCATTTTTTGCGCAGCGGGAGGACAGCGGCGAGGCTGCCCCGCTCGAACCATTGCACTTGACCGGGCGACCACAAAGAGAGAGGCCCTGTCTGCCCCGGGGATGGGGACAAACAGGGCCTCGCAGTTTTCGGTTTAGACCTTGGTGACGTTCTCGGCCTGGTAGCCCTTGGGGCCCTGGCGGACCTCGAACTCGACCGTCTGGCCTTCCGTCAGACTCTTGTAGCCATCCATCTGGATCGCCGAGAAGTGAACAAACACATCCTCGCCCGACTGGCGCTGGATGAACCCATAGCCCTTCGAAGCATTAAACCACTTCACCACACCTTGTTCTCTGCTCAACTTCTTCACTCCTGTTTCTAGGATGTCGCCATTTGCTGGGTGTAACGCCAGTCGGTACACAAAAAAGCCCGCCGCAGCGGGCTTCCGTACACCTACGGAATTACAAGACCCACAAACGCGGAAAGATGCTGGCATAAAACCCTGGCGGTGTCCAGAGGATGTGCGGTCGCGGGAGGCAAGGCTGGCGGACCAGCGGGGGGCCCGCGCTTCACCACAGGGATGCGCGGGACGCAGAGGGCAAACAGGGACTAACGGAAGCTGCGCACGGCCGTTTGCTCGTCGGAGTGGACGTCGAAGACGGTGTAGAGCCTGGTGATCTGCAGCAGGTCGTGCACCTTGCGGGTCAGCTGCAGCAGCTTCAGCTCGCCGCCCTGGCCCTTTACGGTTGTGTAGCCGCTCACCAGCTCGCCGATGCCCGAGCTGTCGATGTAGTTCACGTCGGCGAGGTTCAAGACAATTTTCTTCTGGCCCTTGTTGAGGAGGTCGCGGATCATTTCCCGAAGCATGGCGCTGCCTTCGCCGAGGGTGATGCGCCCGGTGAGGTCAATCACCGTCGCGCCGTTTGATTCGCGCGCTGTGGCCTTGAAGCTCACCGCTTACTCCTCTTTCTTCTGCGCCGACTGCGCCCGGGGGTCCGCTACGCGCGAAGCGGGATAGCGTTTGGCCATGACCAACTCGGCGCCGCCCTGCCGGCCGCGGCGCACCGCAAACTCGTCCATAAAGGCGCGCATCAGGAAGATGCCCCGGCCGGAGGTCTTCAGCAGGTTTTCCTCGGCCAGCGGGTCGGGCACGTCGGCCGGTTCGAACCCCGGCCCCTGGTCGAGCACGCGGATCACCAGCTTCTCCGGCGCGAGCTCGAAGGTCAGATAGATCTTTTTCTCACGCTGTTCGGCGTTGCCGTATTGCACGGCGTTGATCACGCCCTCGCGCACGGACATGCCGATCTTGTGGCAATCGTCGTCGTCGAACCCGACGGCGCCGGCGATGCGCAGGCAAATCTCTTCGGCGAGGCCGACGTTATCGAGCAGCGTCTCCAGGATCACTTCGATCCGTTGGGTCTCGGCGCTCATCCGACCGTTGGAGGACGGTGGCAAGGCGCAGTATGGGTAGCATAGCGGCTGCGGGGAAGTCAATGGAACCGGAGGGAGGGGGAGGCATGAGGGCATATCTCTCTAGCTCCTGCCCAGAAATGCTGGCCCGGCCGTGGATTTCCAGCTCCCACTGCGTCCAGTGAACCGCCCCGACCTCGCTTGCGTTTGTAGCCGTGTCCCCCACGGCCGGCAGTGCCCCGGCGCTGTTTCAAGGCGGGGACCCGCTCCCGCACTCCCAAGCTACGCCCAATAGGTGCGGTCGAGAGTGCGGTACTGAATGGCTTCGCTTAGGTGGTTGGGGGCGATGTTCGCAGCGGCGTCGAGGTCGGCGATGGTGCGCGCCACCTTCAAGATGCGGTCGTGGGCGCGCGCCGAAAGTCCCAGCCGGGTGATGGCGTTTTCCAGCAGCTTTTCGCCCTCGGCGGAGATGGCGCAGTATTTCCGGATTAGCTTGGTCGGCATCTGCGCGTTGGCAAAAATCTTTCTCTCGCCGGCGAAGCGCGCGAGCTGCTGCTGGCGGGCGCGCACCACACGCTCGCGCACCGCGGCGGAGTCTTCCGAGGTCTGCTCGCCGCGAAGTTCCTTGAACTTCACCGCTGGGACTTCGATGTGAATGTCAATGCGGTCGAGCAGCGGCCCGGAAATTTTCGAGACGTAGCGCTGAATCTGCGGCGGCGAGCAGTGGCACTCGCGGCTCGGGTCGCCGAAGAAGCCGCAGGGGCAGGGATTCATCGCCGCGGCAAGCATGAACCGCGCCGGGAAGGTCACGGAGATGGCCGCCCGGGCGATGGTGACCGAGCCTTCCTCAAGCGGCTGGCGCATCACCTCCAGCACGTTGCGCTGGAATTCGGGCAGCTCGTCGAGGAACACCACGCCGTGGTGCCCCAGCGACACTTCTCCGGGCCGCGGCACCGCGCCGCCGCCGATTAGACCGGCGTCGCTGATGGTGTGGTGCGGGGAGCGGAACGGGCGTGTGCCCACCAGGCCTCGGGAGTCCTCCAGCAGCCCGGCGACGCTGTGGATGCGCGTGGTTTCGATAGCCTCTTCCAGCGACATCGGCGGGAGGATGGTGGGGATGCGCTTGGCCAGCATGGTCTTGCCGGCGCCGGGCGGGCCGATGAAGATGATGTTGTGGCTGCCGGCGCACGCCACTTCGAGCGCGCGCTTGGCGGCTTGCTGTCCGCGGACGTCGCGCAAGTCCACCGGATACTGGCTGGCCTCGGCGAGCAACACGCGGGCATCTACGCGCACCGGTGCGAACGATTCCGGAGAGTTGATCAAGTCCACGGCCTGGGGCAGCGAACGCACGGCGTAGGTGTCGATTCCTTCCACCACGGCCGCCTCGCGCGCGTTGCCCTCAGGCACCGCCAGCGCGCGGATGCCGCGCTCGCGCGCCGCCAGCGCCGCCGAGAGCGCCCCGCGCACCGCGCGCACGCCGCCATCGAGCGACAACTCGCCGAGGAAGACGAAGCCATCCAGTGCCTTGCCGAAAAAAGTGCCCTGGCAGCCCAGGATGCCCAGGGCCATGGGCAGATCGAACGCCGAGCCTTCCTTGCGGATGTCGGCGGGGGCCAGGTTGATCGTGACGCTCTGCGGCGAGGGGAAATCGAAGCCGCAGTTTTTGAGCGCCGCCTTGATGCGTTCGCGGCTTTCCTTCACGGCTACGTCGGGCAGGCCCACCACGTTGAAATCGCCCAGGCGGCCGGAGCCGACGTCCACCTCGACTTCGACGAGGTAGGCGTCAATGCCGTAGACAGCGGCGCTCACGCTCTTGAAAAGCATGGGAAGCGGGAAGCAGTCTTGCTTGCGGTGGCAAGATTAACTCAAAAAATACGTCAAAGCTAGAGAAGAACCAGGCCTGGAGGAGGGCCGCCACCGGCCCGTGACACTCGGCTTTCCAGCGGCGCTTGCGCCACAGGATGGAGCGGGCGGCCACCAGGACCGGGAATCTCCCCTGGCCGCGGAAACTGCTAAAATCGTCTGGGCGCAAGTGCCCGCCCAGGAGGAGAACCATGCGCAAGACCATCCGGCAGAAAATCCTGCAAGCCGAGCGTGAACATGCCCGCGCTTTCAACCGCGGCGACGTCCGCAGCGCGCTGCGCATCTTTCACCACGACTTTGTGGGGTTTTCTTCGACCCGACACGCGCGCATCCGCGGACTGGGTGCGCTCACAAAGACGTTTCATTACTACCTGAAGCGCGCGCCGCGGATAACCTACCGCATCGAGCAGCCGCAGGTGCACGCGCGCGGCGCGACTGCGGTGGCCACCTTTTACTGGACCGTAGGCCTGGGCAAGGGGCGTCGTATCCGCGGCCGCGGCACGCACGTGTTCGTGCGTTCCGGGAAGAATTGGCGGGTCGTCCACGAGCACTTTTCCCGCGCTCGCTGATGCCCCACCACCCCGTTCCCCGGCCTTCGCGGCCGAATCGCCCGCCAGCTTGCTGCTCATAGAAGCCGGGGGTGAAGATCTCACCCGCAACAACGATTCTGCCAGGGAAGTATTTTTTCTGCAGCACGGCAGTTCTGCTCGCGGAGATTCAACAAGTGGCGGATCGAGCAGCGAAACTCGGCCGGCGCCCGGCAATCTTTCGCGCTGCTGCTGCCGATCACCGGCGGCTCAAAGCGTCTTGCGAAAGTACTTCTGCGTTTTGATCGTCTGGTAGCCCAGCCTTTCGTAAAACGCGTGGGCACGCGTGCGCAGGACATTGGACCGCAGCACGAGCGTCGCGCAGCCCCGCGAGCGCGCCCAATTTTCGGCATGCTGCATCAGGATGCGTCCGGTGCCGCGGCTCCGGTGATTTTCTTCGACAACCAGCCCGCAGACCTCTGCCCGGGTGTCCGTTTCGATGAGGTGGCATTCCTGCACGTGGATCCAGCCGACCACTTCGCCCGGAGCCGCCTCAGCCACGAGAACGAGGCTTCGCGCATCGCCGGCGAGTTCCGCGAGCCGCTTGCGCACTTCATCAGCGCTCGCCGGATAGCCCAGTTGGCCGGAAAGCTTGGCGATTTGCGGCGCGTCGGCAGGGGTCGCCGCGCGCATGCTTGCTGCCGCGGCGGTGGAAACGGTATCGGGTCGCGTGGTCATGCGTCGCTGTGCTGGGAACAGCGTATAGGAGTTGGCCGAGCGCAAGCAAGACCAGCGAGGAGAGCCTCAGGCGGCGCGGTGCCGCGCGCGTGTTCGCAGCCTCCGCTGAACGCTCGCGCTGGTCAACTCGCGCAGGGCATCGGCGGCGACCCAGCGGGCCGCGCTCGAATCGCTCGCGCGGATCTGTTTTGCCGTGCGAATGGCCAGGCGGTTGAGCCGCGCATTGCGCTTGCCGATCTGGCGCAGCGCCCAGTTCACCGCCTTTTTAACAAAGTTGCGTTCGTCGCTGGCGTGGAGACGTATCAGCGGCAGCAGCCGCACAAATTTTGCGTCAGACGCATTTCTGTCATGCACGGCCAGGTAAGCCATCATGGCGAACCCGGCGCGCTTCACGTATTCCGGCTTGCGGCGGCTCCATGCGACCGCCTTCTGCCAGGCCGGCGCCGCATGGACGAACAGGTGGCCGCAACTCCCGTCCACAACGTCCCAGGCGTTGAAGCCGCGCGCCCAGCGTTCCATTTGTGCGGCCGTGACCCTGGCCGGGTCATCCACCAAGGCCGCAAGGATGCGCGCCTCGTGGATGCCGGAGCGCCACAACTGTTGCGCCAGCGCGTGACTCGTTCCGATCTCTCTCGCCAGCTTGTGCAGGACGGGCATGGAGATGCCCTGCGCCGTCTTCACATGGACGCCGAAGTGTGCCATGGCTGCGCGCACCCGCGGGTCCGCGCTTGCTTTCAGCTTCACGAGGACGGCTCGCAGACTGGCGTGGCGCGGCGACGCGCCTCGACCACGTCGCCGGCTCAAAACAGCTTCTCCGAATCGAGCAGGAGGGTGACCGGGCCGTCGTTAGTGAGCTCGACGGCCATGCGCGCCTGGAACACGCCGGTCTCGACCCGCACGCCCAGCGTGCGCAGGGCGCGCACAAACTCTTCATAGAGGCGGCTGGCGTCCTCAGGCGGCGCCGCCTGGACGAAGCTGGGCCGGCGCTGACCCCGCGCATCGCCGTAGAGGGTGAACTGGGAGACGACCAGGGCCGCGCCGCCTGTTTCCAGCAGCGAGCGGTTCATCTTGCCCTGCTCGTCGTCAAAGATGCGCAGGTGAGCGGTCTTCTCGGCGAGATACGCCGCCGATTCGGGGGTGTCGCTGCGGCCCACACCCAGCAGCACAACGATGCCTGCGGAGATTTCGCCGGTGACTCGGCTGTCCACCAGCACCCGTGCTCGGCTGACGCGCTGCACCACGGCTCGCATGGTTGTCCTCGGAGGCAGGTCCAGCGTTTCGGCTGCTTGCGCCCCGGGCTATTCCTGGCTCGCGCCGGCGCGACGAGGTTCGGCCGTGGGCCTGCGCGGCAGCATCTCCGGCCACTGCGCCACGTTGTATGCCCATACCGCCAGCACCTGCGCGCCCTGCACGAGATCGTCCTTCCAGACCCGGTCAAACGTATCCGACTGGCTGTGGTGGGTCTTGCGGTATTCAGCCGGGTCCTGCAAGCAGTAGAAGCCCGGCACGCCCACCTCGTTGAACGAATGGTGATCGGTGCCAAAGCCGCTGCGAAGGCTCAGTTCCAGCAGGCCCACCTCGCGCAGGGGCGCAACGATGCGGTCCATCAGCTCGCGGTCCTGGTAGTTGCCCTGCAACCCGATGCTCAGCACGCGCCCGGTCCCGGAGTCGTGGACAAATACGCCGGAAATTTTTGCCAGCTCCGCCTTGTGTGCCTGCACGTAGGCGCGCGAGCCATTCAGGCCCTGCTCCTCGCCGGAGAATAAGATGAAGCGGATCGTGCGCTTCGGCTTCAGGCCGAGCTTTTGCAGCGCCCGGGCGGCCTCGAGCACGGCCATCGAGCCGGTGCCGTTGTCGGTGGTGCCGGTGGCTAGGTCCCAGGAATCCAAGTGCGCGCCGAGGATCACAATTTCGTCCGGCCGCTCGCTCCCGGGGATCTCGCCGACAGTGTTGTACACCTCGACCGGCTTTTCGCTGAAGGAATTCGTAAATTCGAGTTCCACCTCGACCGGGCCGCGCCCGAGCAGCCGCCAGATGAGCCGGTAATTCTCCGCGGTGACAAAGGCCGTCGGCACCGCGCCGATATCGTAGCTGCGCCCGCCGATGCCGCCCATGTTCAGCAGGCCGTGGTCCTTTTCCGAGTCGCGCAAAACCGCCGCGACGCCCTCTTGTTTGAAAAATGCGCTGCGGGCGCGCCCGAACCGCTCGTCGCCCTCCGAGGGCGACCGCGGCGGAGGCGGCAGCGTCACCTGGCTGACGATCGGCGAGTGCGGGGCTTCGTAAGGACCGGGCAGGCTTGCCGGCTGACCAGTGATGACGATGGCTCCGTTCAGCTTGCCCTTGTAGGGCTCGAGCTCCGCTGCGCTTTGCGCATTGACGTACACCACCGGCCCGCGCACCACTCCGGCGGTGCTGGGCGACCATCCGGCCGATGCCAGCGTCAGCGGGTGCTGCGCCGGGCTGAGGATGCGCCCGCGGGCGATGCCGCGGTTCCAGCCGCGAGCGATGGTCCACGATTCCAGGTGCACGTTTGCGAGGCCGTATTTGCGGAACATCTCCATCGTCCAGCGATTGGCCTGCGTCATTCTTTCGGTGCCGGTCAGCCGCGGGCCAATCATGTCGGATAGGTACTCGAGGTTGCTCATCAGCTCGTTATTCTCTTTCACTTCGGTCAAGATCTGCCGGTCCGTCGCGATGATGGGGTCCTCGGCCGACGGAACGTTCTGCGCCGCGGCAGGCAAGCTACAAATCGCCAGCGCAATCAGCAAAGCAACAACAAAAATCCTCTGGTGAATCACCAATGGGTTCCTCCGCATGTCAAGATGGACGCCCAGCCACCTGATTCTATGTCAGGCGGGCCGGATTTCGCAGCCGGGCTGTGCCTCACTGCCGTTGGACGCCCGCGAGCGCCAGGGAAGTTTCAGCGAAAGCTGTTTGCTCCGGCGCGAAACTGTGCTAGAAGAGGGCGATTCCGCGAGGTAGTGCAAGGCCGTGAAACTGGCGCTCATCGGAACGCACGGCGTCGGCAAGACCACGCTGGCCTACGAAATCTGCTCCCTGCTGAAGAAGGCCGACCACAACGTCGAACTGGTCACCGAGGTGGCGCGCCGCTCGCCCTTCCCGGTCAATGAGGCCACGACGCTCGAGAGCCAACTCTGGATCCTGCACGCGCAGATCGCCGACGAACTCGATGCCGCGGCGCGCGCCCCGCACGTCATCTGCGACCGCGCCGTGCTCGACAACTACTGCTACCTGGTCAACAAATTCGGCCGCCAGGCGCAGCTCGAGCACTGGCTCGAGTGGTGGATGCGGAGTTACTCGCTGCTGGTGGCCGTGCCGCCGCTGGCGGACGGCATCCCGCCCGACGGCTTTCGCTCGGAAAATCTCGAGTTTCAGCACCGCATCCACGAGCTGCTCGGCGAGCTGCTTGCCGGCGCGCCCTTCTACCCGCTGCGCGACCGCGTCCTGTGGCTGGAACGCCGCGAGCGGCGCGTCTGGGGCGAGCTGATTTTTGCCGCCTCGGCACCGCTGCTGCGGCCGGTCGAGCACGCCCACGGCGCCGTGGCTCGCTAATCGCCCCACGAAGACTCTCAACGCTGAAACCCTCGACGCGCTTTACCTCTTCGAGCCGCCATCCGCCGCCGCGGCGCAGGCTGGCAGCGCGCGCAGAAGTAGCTGCTGCGGCCGGCAACGATGACGCGGCGAATCTTCTCGCCGCAGCGGAAGCACGGCTTCCCTTCCCGGCGATAGACGCGGTGGCGCCGCTGGTAGGCTCCCGGGCGGCCCTCCGCGTCGAGGTAGTTTGAAACCGAGGAGCCGCGCATGCGGATGGCGGCGCTCAAAACGCCGCGGATGGCGCGACGGAGGCGCATCACCTGCTCGACGCTGAGCCGTGCAGCGTGGCGCCTCGGATGAACGCGCGCCCGCCACAGGCTCTCGTCCGCATAAATGTTGCCCATCCCGCGGAAGACGCGCTGGTCGAGCAGCAGAGCCTTGATCTGGGCGCGCCGTCCGGACACGCGCTGGCCAAACTCGGCGGCGGCGGCCTCCAGCGGATCGATTCCCAGCCGGCTGAGGAATTCTTCGAGGCTCGCCTGCGGCACCAGCGTGAGCCGGCCGAAGCGGCGAATGTCGGTGTAGCGCAATTCGCGGCCGTCATCGAGCAGAAACAGCGCGTGGGTGTGCCGCGCCACCGGCTCCTCGACGCGCTGTGGGGCGAGCTGGCCGGTCATGCCCAGGTGCACGACCAGAAAGCAAGGGCCGCCCGAGCCCTTCGCCGACCGGAGACGCAGCAGAAGGAATTTCCCATAGCGGGTGACGTCTTCGATGCGCGTGCCCGGCAGGTCGCGTTCGAGCGCCGCCGGATCGTCCATGAAATCGGTTTTACCCAGACGGACGGCCAGGATGCGCCGGCCGGGCAGCGAGGCGCGCAGCCCGCGGGCGATGGTTTCGACCTCCGGCAGTTCGGGCATGATGGTTTGCTGCAGGAAAAAATACCACAACTGTACAGACACGCGCCCTGCGACTGCGCTTGGGCGCAGAAAGCAGAGGCAAGGGCGAAGGTCCTGCTTGCGGCCCACCGAGAATCCGGTGGACAATAGCCTGGCATCGAAGTAACAGGCGGAATCCTAGCGTGAATAAGCAGAGCAAGCCGATTCCTCCCAGCACAAGAAAGTGGTGGTTGGGCAGCCTGGCCGCGGCCGTCATTCTCGGCGGGGGACTCTGGATGGCTCGACCCTGTATGTCCGGCCCGTCCACTGCACCGCCCCAGACTGCCGCGCAAGGCGAGCAGAAGACGGCCTCCGCGATCCCGGGGGAGGAGCCGCGTTACACTAACGCCTTGATCCGCGAGAAGAGCCCTTATCTGCTCATGCACGCGCACAATCCGGTGGATTGGTATCCCTGGGGCGAGGAGGCGCTTGAAAAAGCGCGTCGCGAGCAAAAACCGATCTTTCTCTCGATCGGGTATTACACCTGCCACTGGTGCCATGTGATGGAACGTGAATCGTTCTCCGACGCTGCCATCGCGGAAATCATGAACCGCTCTTTCGTCTCCATCAAAGTGGACCGCGAGGAACGCCCCGACCTTGACCGCATTTACATGAACTACGTCGAGGCCACGACCGGCAGCGGCGGCTGGCCCATGTCCGTCTTCCTGACGCCGGACCGAAAACCCTTCTTCGGTGGCACCTATTTTCCGAAGGACGATAATTACGGCCGCATGGGCTTCCGGACGCTGCTACTGCGGGTCGCGGGTGCCTGGCAGAAAGACCGCGAAAAGATCGTTCAGTCCGCCGACCAGGTCACCCAGGAACTCCAAAGGATGTTGACGGCTGTGCCCGGCGATGCCGGGCAGTTGCAGCAGGGGGTACTGGAAAAAACCTACCAGCAGGTCAAGGCGAGCTACGACCCAAAGGACGGAGGCTTCGGTGGCGCGCCGAAATTCCCGCGGCCGGTGGTGTTCAACTTCCTGTTCCGCTATCACGCGCGCACCGAGCAAGCCGATGCTCGCGACATGGTGCTGCACACGCTCCGCGCCATGGCCCGCGGCGGCATCCACGACCACATCGGCGGGGGCTTCCACCGCTATTCCACCGATGCCACCTGGCACGTGCCCCACTTCGAGAAGATGCTCTATGACCAGGCACAGCTCGCTATCTCTTACACCGAGGCCTTCCAGATCACGCGCGACCCGACGTTCGCCAACACCGCCCGGGACATCCTGGACTTCGCCCTGCGCGAGATGCGCGGGCCGGAAGGCGGCTTTCATTCGGCCCTGGATGCCGACAGCCTCATCGTCGCCGGCAGGCCCGAACACGGCGAGGGCGCCTTCTACGTCTGGGAGGCCAAGCAGATCGAAAGCGTGCTCGGCCCGGAGATGGCTGCGATTTTCGACTTCCATTATGGCGTGGAGCCGGACGGCAACGTTCCCGCGCAGCAGGATTTTCAGGGCGAGTTCAAGCGCAAGAACATCCTGATTGTGCGACATCCGCTCGCGGAGACAGCCCAGAGATTCGGCAAGTCGGAAGCCGAAGTGCGCACGTTGCTCGCATCGGCCCGGCAGAAGCTTTTCTCGGCGCGCTCGCGCCGCCCGCGCCCCCCGCTCGACGACAAAGTGCTGACCGCCTGGAACGGCCTTATGATCTCTGCGCTCGCCCGGGCAGCCGAGGTGCTAGACGAGCCGCGCTATCTGACCGCGGCCACTGCAGCGGCCGGATTCGTCGAAGCGAAGCTGTACGACGCGAAGACTGGCAGACTCAAGCGGCGCTACCGGGCCGGCGAGGCGGCGATCGAAGGTTTCCTCGACGACTATGCCTTCTTCATTCAGGGCCTGCTCGACCTCTACGAGGCTTCGTTCGACGTGCGCTGGCTCGCCTGGGCCGTGCGGCTACAGGAATTGCAGGACCAGTTGTTCTGGGACGCGAAAGCCGGCGGCTACTTCTCCACGCGGGGAACAGACCCCTCGCTTCTGATGCAAACCCGGGAAGACTACGATGGCGCCGAGCCTTCGCCCAACTCAGTGGCCGCCATGAACCTCCTGCGCCTGGCGCAGATGACCGACCGGAAGTCGTGGACCGAAAAGGCCGAGAAAACGTTTGGTGCGTCAGCGCGTCGCCTGCAAACGCGGCCCGAAGCGTTGCCGCAGATGGCTTGCGCGCTCGATTTCCGGCTCTCCAAACCGAAACAGGTGATCATCGCCGGGCAGAACAACGCGGCCGATACAATTGCGCTGCTACGGCTGGTGCACGAGCGCTTCCTCCCGAACAAGATCCTGCTACTCGCCGACGGGGCGGAGGGACAAAAGCAGCTGGCGCACTGGCTGCCATTCATCGAGGGCGTGGCCCGGAAGCAAGGGCACGCCACGGCGTACATTTGTGAGAACTACGTCTGCAAGCTGCCGACCGCCGACCCACAGGTCGTGGCCCGCCTGCTGAAGGCCAAATCGTAACCGACCTGCTGCCTCCTGCACCCCGTGCGGCGCCCGCCGCATCCGTGGTACATTGCCGTTGCTCGCCGCGGTGCAGACGACAAGAAAGTGGCGCGGCCTGCATCTCGGAGACGGTTTTGGGCGTCCGATGAGACGCGCCCTGAACGCGCATCCATCCTCGCATAGCCATCGGAGTGACGATGAGTTCTCTGCTTGTGGCTGCCGTGGGGCTGCTCAGCTTTGCCAACGGCGCAAACGACAATTTCAAGGGCGTCGCCACGCTGTGGGGTGCGGGCCGCACCAGCTATAAGCGCGCGCTGGCCTGGGCGACGGTGTTCACCTTCTTGGGGTCGCTCGCGGCCGTGTGGCTGGGCAGCGGTCTGGCGGCAAAGTTCAACGGCTCGAACCTCGTGGATAGGGAAATTTTCACGCAGTTACCCTTTCTGGCCGCGGTGGCCTTGGCGGCCGCCGGCACGGTCTTGCTGGCCTCGCGGCTGGGCCTGCCGATCTCCAGCACACACGCGCTGACCGGCGCGCTGGTGGGCGCGGGGGTGATGGCGGCCGGGCTGGCGAACGTGAAATTTGCGGCCCTGACGAAGAACGTGGTCGCGCCGCTGCTATTTTCGCCCGTAGTTTCTTTCGTTCTGACGCTGGCCGTCTATCCGCTGGTCGCGAAGCTGGCCGGCGGCCGCGACTGCGTTTGCATTGACCAACCGCAAAGCGTTGCGCTGGCGCCGGCGGGCTCCTCTTTGTCCAGCGGGCCAGACGTTGCGATGGTCACCGTGTCGGTTGCGGTGCGTTGGGCCTCTGCGGCAGAATGCCGGACCGGCGCGGAGGTGACGCGCTGGAGCATCAGCGACAGCCTGCATTGGCTTTCCGGCGCCGCCATCAGCTTCGCGCGGGGCCTGAACGACACGCCGAAAATCACGGCCGTGCTTCTGGTGCTTCCGCTGACCGGGCTGGCCACGGGGAGAATAAGCTACTTGATGGTGGCGCTGGCCATGGCTGCGGGCGGGCTGCTGGGCGCGGCACGCGTGGCGCAGACGATGAGCAAGCGCATCACGCCGATGGCCGTGCCTGAGGCTGTGGGGGCAAATCTGGTTGCCGCAGCGTTGGTGATGCTAGCGTCGCGACTTGCGCTGCCGGTTTCCACCACGCACGTCACTTCAGGCGGACTATTCGGCATCGGCCTGCTGCGGCGCAAGCAGGCCGACTGGGGACGCGTGCGCGACATCGTGCTTTCCTGGCTCGCCACGCTGCCGCTCGGAGCCGCGCTGGCAATTGTGTTTTATCGGCTGCTCCGTCAGTAGCCCGCTCGAGTTTCGTGCCGAAGCTTCGGGACCGAGTTTTGATCCAAACCGGAGGAAGCCATGCCTCGCAAAGCTACCCTGCTGGACACCGAAGCGGCCGTGCGCGAGCGCTACGCAAGGGCGGCCCGCGCCCGGGAAGCGCAACTCTGCTGCCCGGTCCGCTACGACCCCAAGTATTTGGAAGCGATCCCGCAGGAGGTCCTGGAGAAGGACTACGGCTGCGGCGACCCCACGCGCTATGTGCGCGCGGGCGAGACGGTGCTCGATCTGGGCAGCGGCGCCGGCAAGATCTGCTACATCGTGGCGCAGATTGTGGGACCCAAGGGGCGCGTGATCGGCGTGGACTGCAACACCGAGATGCTCGCCGTGGCGCGCAAATACCAGCCCGCCGTCGCCGCCGCGCTGGGCTACGACAACGTGCGCTTCCACCGCGGTCGCATCCAGGACCTGGCCCTGCCGCTCGACGACGTGGACGCTTACCTCCAGTCCAACCCGGTGCGCTCGGCCGATGCCCTGCGGCGCTTCGAGGAGTTTCAGCACCGCCTGCGCGAGGCCGCGCCGCTGATCCCGAACGATTCGGTGGACGCCATCATCTCCAACTGCGTCCTCAACCTGGTGCGCGAGACCGACCGCGAGCAACTCTTCCGCGAAATGTTCCGCGTGCTCAAGCGTGGCGGGCGGGTGGCCATCAGCGATGTCGTCCCCGACGAGCCGGTGCCCGAGGCCATGAAGCAGGACGCCGCATTGTGGAGCGGCTGCATCGCGGGAGCTTTCCAGGAAGCGGCATTTCTCGCCGCATTCGAGCGCGCGGGCTTCCACGCCATCGCGCTCGACAACTACCAACTGCGCCCCTGGAAGACCCTCCGCGGGATCCAATTCCGCAGCGTGACCGTCACTGCCCGCAAGGGCAAGCAGGGTCCGTGCTGGGAGCGCCATCAGGCCGTCATCTACAAAGGCCCGTGGAAAAAGGTGGAGGACGACGACGGGCACATGCTTCTCCGCGGCCAGCGCATGGCCGTCTGCGACAAGACCTACCGCATCCTGACCGGCCAGCCCTATGCCGAGCAAGTCATCGCCGTGCCCCCCATCAAGGAGGTCCCGCTGCGCAGGGCCAGACCGTTCACCTGCAGGCCCGGCGCGGCCGGCGCGCTGCGCGCGCCTGCGGAAACCAAAGGCAAACGCTACCGCAAGACCGAAAAGGCGGCGGCTGCCTGCTCGCCCGGCAGCGGCTGCTGCTGAAGGAGGACGCCGTGGACGGCTACTACCATTCCGCCGACCTGCCTCGGTTCGCAGAAATCGGCCAGGGCAATAAAGAACTCTGGGAAAAATTCTCGGCCTACTATGCGGCGGTGTTCGCCAAAGGGGCGCTCAGCGAGCGCGAGAAGGCGCTGGTGGCGCTGGCGGTGGCGCACGCCCTGCAGTGCCCCTACTGCATCGACGCGTACACGCAGGCGTGCCTCGAAAAGGGCTCGAACATCGAGGAGATGACCGAAGCGGTGCACGTCGCCTGCGCCATCCGCGGCGGTTCGTCGCTGGTGCACGGCCTGCAAATGCGCAACGTCGCGGAAAAACTTTCCATGTAAAACGCCGGACTGAATGCCTTGCGCCAACCCATCCAGGAGAGCCTCGCGGGAGAAAGCATCGCCTCGACCCGGAGGATGCCCTTCTGAGACTGCCGAGGGCGGACGAAGGACATCATCGGCGAGAGGCTTCGAGCCTGAAAGCGTCGGGACCTCAGCATGACAGAGAAGCTCAGTGTCGTGGGCCTCAGCTTGCAAGCGCGAGGCAACCCGCTTGCCTCCGCCTCCGAGCAGTTGCGCATCCTTGTCCAGCCCGGCAAGGTTCCGCCGTTTGAGGAAAAAATGCGCGGCGCTGGCCTATTTCCGCTGGCGGCCACGGGCATTACTGTGTTCCAGATCAATGTCGGCAAACTCTGCAACCAGACCTGCCACCACTGCCATGTTGACGCCGGGCCGGACCGCAAGGAGATCATGACGCGAGAGACGGCCGAGGAATGCATCCGCGCGCTGGCGCGGACATCCATTCCCACCGTGGACATCACCGGCGGCGCGCCGGAGCTCAACCCGCACTTCCGCTGGCTGGTGGAGCAGGCTCGCGCGCTAGGCCGGCATGTGATCGACCGATGCAACCTGACCGTGCTGCTGTTGGCGGGGCAGGCCGACCTGGCCGATTTTCTGGCCCGGCACCAGGTGGAGATCATCGCCTCGCTGCCGTACTACCGCGCCTCGCAGACCGATGCGCAGCGCGGCGCGGGCGTCTTCGACAAGTCCATCGAAGCGCTGCGCAAGCTGAATGCGCTGGGCTACGGCCGCGACGCCACTGGCCTCGCCCTCAACCTCGTTTACAACCCCGTGGGCGCGTACCTGCCGCCGAAGCAGGAAGCCATCGAGGCGCAATTCAAGCGCGAACTCCACCGGCGGCACGGCGTGGTCTTCAACCGCCTCTACACCCTCACGAATATGCCCATCAGCCGCTTCCTCGAGTTCTTGCTGGCCACGGGCAACTACGCGGGCTACATCGAGCGGCTGGTGAACGCCTTCAACCCCGCCGCCGCGGCGGGCGTGATGTGCCGCTACACGCTTTCGGTGGGTTGGGACGGCACGCTGTACGATTGCGACTTCAACCAGATGCTCGAGCTGCCCCTCAGCTATGGCGCGCCGCGGCACATTCGCGACTTCGATGCCGCCGCGCTCGACCGCCGCCGCATCGTCACCGCCAGCCACTGCTACGGTTGCACCGCCGGCGCGGGCTCCTCGTGCGCGGGCAGCATCGCCTGAGGCGAGACCCCACGACTCCGAGGATGTCCAATCGCGACGACACGCGCACAGACGGCGGAGCCTGTCTTATTGAGATGGCAGGATCGCAAACACGCGGCAGGGGCCGCCCGAGCCACCTTCCAGCTTGATCGGCGCCACCACCAGGAAAGCCCCGGCCTCAGGCAGCGCGCCCAGGTTGGCCAGGTTTTCCAAGTGATAGAGGCCGGCGCCGTGGGAGAGCTTGTGCGCGTGGAACTGCTTGGACGCGCCGTAGTCCACGCTGAGCGTGTCAATGCCGAGCCCGCTGACCTTGCGATAGATCAGCCGCACCACCGCATCGGTGGAGTACCCGGGAAAGTGCATGACTCCCTGGGCGTCCGCGTTGCGGTAACGCGCCGCGTCGGGCCAGCGCGAGGCCCAGCCGGTGCGCAGCAGCACAATCGCGCCCGGGGGGATACGCCCGTGTTCTTTTTCCCACCGGGCGATGCGCCCCAACGTCAGCCGATAGTCGGGGTCCTTCTCCGCCTCCTCGCGTACGTCTATCACCACCGCGGGGCCGAACAGCCGCTCGGGCGGGATTTTGTCCACTGGCGTTTTCCCCGGCGGGAAATGGATGGGTGCGTCCATGTGCGTGCCGTAGTGCTCCAGCATCCAGAAGCTGCGCGTGAAGTAGCCGTCTTTCTTGACCGTCGCGTTGGCCTGGGCCTCGAACGTGCGCGTGTCGCCCGGCCAAGCCACCAGCTTATCGTTAATGGCGTAGGCGAGGTCCACCACCTTCGTGCGGCCCGAGGGGATTCCCGCCAGCGGGTTCGGCGTTTCTGCCGGCTGTTTTTGTTGCGCCATGGTCCACCCCGTCAGCAGGAGCATCATCGAGCAAATGGCTATTCGTTGGTGCATGGTCGGTGTTCTCCGCTGTTGTCGAGTGCTGCGCTCGGCGCTAGCGCCGGGGCTGGTAGCCCGGCCAACTTGCCGGTGGCGGCGACGCGGCCGTCGCGAATGCCCAGGTCGGCGGCGTACCAGGGATTGCCCGTGCCGTCCACAATCCGGCCGCCGGTAATCAGCAGATCGAACGGTGGCGCCGTTCGCGCGGCGCCGCTCAGAGCCAGCGCCGCGAGGACCACCGCTGCATAAGCAAAACCTGTTTTCACGTGCGCCTATGTTAGTCGAATTTCGATTTGTGCCGGACAAATTTTGGCTTTCCAGGCAGGCCCTGCGCCAAAGCTGGGGGGCAAATCCCTTGCCCGGCGTGGCGGGCGCGCGGAAAATCCTCAGTTCGGTTCAGGGCAAAGGCATTCCGGGGGAGGCGACGATCCCGGCCATGCGCAGAATTTCCTGATACTCCTGGTCGCCGAGGGGTGAGATCAGCAGGCGGACGTTCTTGAGGAACTTCACCTTGCGCAGCGCGCGGTTGGCGCGCAGCTCGGCTAGCGGCACATGCCGCGGCAAGCGCTCGATGGCGCGCAGGTCGGCCACCAGACTCTTTCCTTTGGGGTCGTGCGGGTTGGGATAGGGATCGCGGGTGACTTCGGCCAGAGCATAGAGCGAGCGCTCAGGCGCGCCGTGGTAGCACAACACGCGGTCGCCGCGGCGCACCTTCTTGAGCTGCCGCAGGGCATCGGCACGCGAGCCGGCGCCGCGCCACATCTCTTTGCCCTTCACGAACAGCGTATCCCAGTGGTAGTAGTGCGGGTCCACGCAGAAGAGCCAGTAATGGCGCTGGTTCGCGGCGCGGGTCATAGGCAGCCCTTCCGCGCCGCACTATACACGCGAGAAAATCGCAAGGGGGAAAATTCAGCGGCTCCATTCGGTCGCTGCCGGGAAGGACGCGCAAGCCGCAGCCAGCGTTCTCGACATTTCAGGAAGCAGTGCGCCAGAGTAGCGAGACTTGGATCTGCTGTAAATGATTGTTACAGATAAACTTACGGATGAATCCGTTTCCGCTCTGGCCGGCCAAGTGTGAGGTCAGCAGTCAGGATCGGAAAGCCAGGCACCGCGAAGCGGGCAGCCTTTGCGCGGAGGCAACAACTGAGGGGCTGCCGCGTTTGGTTGGCGCGGTGCTAACCGCAGTCCACGAAGATGTCTTCACCGCGGACTTCAACCGGGTAGGACTTCACGCCGACCGACGGGTTCGCGGTGACCTTGCCGGAGGTCACGTCGTACTGCCAGCCGTGCCACGGGCAGGTGACGACTTTTTCTTCGAGCTCGCCCTGGCCCAGCGGGCCGCCGCGATGCAGGCAAGTATTGTCTAAGGCGTAGAACGTGCCGGCCACGTTGGCGACGGCAATCGTCGTGCCGTTGACCTGGAACTCGCGGATGGAGCCGTTCGGGATTTCGTCCTTCTTAGCGGCGCGCAGAAAAGCCATGGCTGGGCTCCTGTGTGGCGGCGGGTTCAGCCCGCCAGGGGTGGCGGCGTGAAGCCGCCGCTACAAAACAACAAAGGGAACACTTGGCGTCATCGCGGCGCGGGAGTCTGCGCCACCATCACGCCCTGCTTGAACTCTTCGACCATGGCCGGAGTGAGCCGGACCTCGGTGGGCCGCTTGGCCAACGTCATCTGGTCGATTTTGTCCTGCAACTTCAGCAGGGCGAAGAACAGTCCCTCGGGCCGCGGCGGGCAGCCAATCACGTACACGTCCACGGGAACCACTTTGTCCACGCCCTGCAAGACCGAATAGACGTTGAACGGCCCGCCCACGCTCGAGCAT
>OBEQ012173379.1_pt1 | contig 36710 bp, 32 predicted proteins | sample 1670901 | NCBI WGS metagenome assembly OBEQ01 (sample SAMEA104232315, study PRJEB22302) | groundwater metagenome | biome: forest; feature: aquifer; material: groundwater | place: USA | collected 2011-08-07 | depth 5.4 m | reverse complement strand
GCCACTACAAGAAAGTGATTGACCAGGGCGTGCTCAAGATCATGTCGAAGATGGGCATCTCGACGGTGGGCAGCTACCGCGGCGCCCAAATCTTCGAAGCGCTGGGGTTGTCTGAAGAGCTCATCGCCGACTGCTTCCCCGGCACGCCGTCACGCATCAGCGGCATCACCTACGAGCACCTCGCCGAGGAAGTGCTTACGTGGCACCGCCTGGCGTTTCAGGCCAACGCAACCAGCCTCGATCCCGGCGGCTACTACAAGTATCGCCGCGACGGCGAGTACCACGCCTTCAACCCGGAGATGGTGCGCCTGCTCCAGCAGTCCATCAAGGCCGGCGACTACGAGACCTACAAGAAATTTGCGCACGTGGTGAACACCCGTCCGCCGACGGCGCTGCGCGATCTGCTCGACTTCAAGCCCCTGGGGCCGCCGGTGCCGCTGGACGAGGTGGAGCCGGTGGAGGCGATCACCAAACGCTTCGCCACGGCCAGCATTTCCTACGGGGCGCTGTCGCTGGAGGCGCACGAGACCCTGGCGATTGCCCTCAACCGCATCGGCGGCAAGAGCGGCTCCGGAGAGGGCGGGGAGGATCCGGCCCGCTACCATCCCACCGACCCGCACATGAACCGCAGCTCCGCGGTCAAGCAGATCGCCTCGGGGCGGTTCGGCGTGACGCCGGAGTACGTGATGTCCGCCCGCGAGCTGGAAATCAAGATGGCCCAGGGCTCCAAGCCCGGCGAGGGCGGCCAGCTGCCGGGGCACAAGGTCTCGGAGGACATCGCGCGGGTCCGGCATACGATTCCGGGGATTTCCCTGATTTCCCCGCCGCCGCATCACGACATCTACTCCATCGAGGACCTCGCCCAGCTCATCTATGATCTCAAGATGGTGAACCCGAAGGCGCGGGTGAACGTGAAGCTCGTGGCGGAGGCTGGGGTCGGCACGATTTCCCCGGGCGGGGCGGAGGGGGAGGGGGGAGCGATTTTGATTTCCGGCCACGACGGCGGCACGGGCGCCAGCCCCTTAAGCTCCATCAAGAACGCCGGCCTGCCGTGGGAGCTCGGGTTGGCCGAGACCCAGCAGGCCCTGCGCCTCAACGGCCTGCGGGAGAAAGTGGTCCTCAGGACCGACGGCGGCATCAAGACCGGCCGTGATGTGGTGATGGCGGCCTTGTTTGGCGCGGAAGAGTACGGCTTCGGCACCGCGGCGGTCGTGGCCACCGGCTGCGTGATGACCCGGCAGTGCCACCTCAACACCTGTCCGGTCGGCGTGGCCACGCAGGATCCCAAGCTGCGCGCGAAATTCACCGGCACGCCGGAGATGGTCGTCAATTACCTGCGGTTTGTGGCGCAGGAAATGCGGGAGCTGCTAGCCTCGATGGGGGCGCGCCGGCTGGATGAGCTCATCGGGCACACGGAGCTGCTCGCCATGCGCACCCGGCCGAATCTGTCCGACAAAGCCAAGACGGTGAATCTATCGTTGCTGCTCGAAGGCGCAGGCGAGGGTCCGCGAACGCATCAGGTGGAGCGCAACAACTGGGAACATGACGAGCCGCTGGATGACCGCATCCTTACAGAGGCGAAGACGGCCATCGAGCAGAAAACGCCGGTGAGCCTGCGCTATGCGATCCGCAACATCCACCGCACCGTCGGCGCCAGGGTCGCCGGCGTCATCGCGACGCGCTACGGCGACAAGGGACTGCCCGCCGGCACAATTGATATCACGCTGGAGGGCACCGCGGGGCAGAGTTTTGGGGCTTTCTGCATCAACGGCCTGCGCCTGCGGCTCATCGGCGAAGCCAACGACTACGTCGGCAAGGCCATGGCAGGCGGGGAGATCATCATCCGCCCGCCGGATGAGGCCGCCTTCGTATGGCACAAGAACGTCATCATGGGCAACACCTGCCTCTACGGGGCGACGGGCGGCTATCTCTATGCGGCGGGCCGCGCGGGCGAGCGGTTTGCCGTGCGCAACTCCGGCTCCATCGCCGTCCTCGAGGGGCTCGGCGACCACGGGTGCGAGTACATGACCGGCGGCATCGTCGTCGTCCTGGGCGAGACGGGCCGCAATTTCGGCGCCGGCATGACCGGCGGCCGCGCCTATGTCCTGGACCAGGCGCGCGTGTTCGACAAGCGGGTCAACCTGGAGCTGGTCGAGCTGGAGCAGCTCGAAGCCGGTGAGGATGTGGACATCGCCCGCACGCTCGTCGAGCGCCACTTTGTCGCCACCCAAAGCAACTTGGCCTTGGAGATCCTCACCAACTGGGAAGATTACCAGAAGCTGTTCTGGATGGTCATCCCGCGGGGAGCCGGTGCGAAGCTCGAGCAAGCGGTCAGCGCCAAAGAAGGCTAACCTCAGGCGGCTCGTCAGCACTAAGCAATAAGCAATAAGCAATAAGAGTTCAACACACACCCCGCCACGATATGAGCATTCTCAATGACGGCTTACGAGCTGACGAGCTTACTGCCCACTGCTAACAGATGGCTTTGACTCAAGATCAGGTTCTCAATGCCTTGCGAGACGTGGAGATGAAACGGCCACGAGCCCTCGTGGCTGTCTGCGCGGTGCTTGGCGTCATCCTCTGGTGGGGATGGGATGTGCAGGGACCATCCCTGTCCGCAGCCGAGCCGCACTCTGAGATCGCACAGCATCTCCACGCGTTACAGGACGAAGACTATCACGTCCGCTGGCAGGCCCTTGAGGCGTTGGGGAAGCTGGGTCCGGACTCAGCGCCCGCGGTCCCTGCGCTGATCGACGCATTGGACGATGAGTATTGCCGCTATCGGGCGATCCATGTCCTCGGTCAGATTGGTTCAGCGGCAGCTCCGGCCGTGCCGATGTTGGTGGATCGCCTCACGGTGACGCTGGCCAATGCGGAATATCGAGACAGAGAAACGGAAGTAGCCGGAATCATTTGGACCTTAGGACGCATCGGCCCTCCAGCCATGGCAGCGCTCCCCGTGTTGCGACAGGCGTTGAGAGACGCCGATAGCAACATCCGGTATGAAGCCGCCCACGCGGTAGGTGAACTGGGTGCTGGCGCTCGGGAGGCGATCCCAGACTTGGAAGTGGCGCTGCATGACCGCGAATACGTCGGGCTGTACGTCTACCCGTACGGCCAGACCGTCGGCGAGGCGGCCGCGCAATCTTTGAACAAGCTTCGAGGCGCTATCTCCTCAGGACCACCCGGCGGTTCGTAAACCATGAACGTCACTCACGACCAGATTCTCAACGCCTTGAAGCAGGTCAACGATCCGGACCTCAACCGCGACATCGTGAACCACAGATTACACAGATTGGAAAGAATGATTTCACAGATTTCGTGGAATTGGTGTAATCAGTTTTTCTTCATCTGTGTAATCATCACCTCAAACGGCTACCTGAACCCATGAATGTGACTTCCGATCAAGTGTTGAATGTGCTCAAGCAAGTGAAAGATCCAGACCTCAATCAAGACATCGTTGCGCTGGGGTTCATCAAGGACCTGACGGTGCACGACGGCACGGTGTCGTTTGCCATCCAGCTGACCACCCCCGCCTGCCCGGTGCGCGAGCTCATGAAGGACCAAGCCACTCAGGCGGTGCGAGCACTCCCCGGGGTCACGGATGTGCGCATCACTATGACCTCGCAGGTGCGCTCCTCGATGTCGGCGCAGGCGGCCGGGTCGCTGATTCCGACGATCAAAAACGTCGTGCCCATCGCCAGCGGCAAGGGCGGTGTCGGCAAATCCACCGTCAGCGCCAATCTCGCCGTAGCACTTGCCCACACCGGGGCGTCGGTCGGCCTCATGGATGCCGATGTCTACGGCCCCAGCATCCCCACGCTGCTGGGCATCCGCGAGGCGCCGGAGCTGACCGAGGCGCGGCGCATCATCCCCGTGCGGCAGCACGGGATTGCGGTGATGTCCATGGCGTTCTTCATGAAGTTGGAGGACGCCATCATCTGGCGCGGCCCCATGCTGCACAAGACCGTCCAGCAGTTCCTGGGCAGCGTCGAGTGGGGCGAGCTGGATTACTTGATCATCGATCTTCCACCCGGGACCGGTGACGTCCAGTTGTCGTTGTGCCAATCAATTCCCATCACGGGTGCTGTCATCGTCTCCACGCCTCAGGACGTCGCCCTGAACGTCGCGCAGAAAGCGATTGCGATGTTCAAGAAGCTCAACGCGCCGATTCTGGGCATCATCGAGAACATGAGTTCCTACACGTGTCCGCATTGCGGCAAGCGCGATGAGATTTTTGGACACGGGGGGGCGCGCAAGACCGCCGAGCGACTAGGGATTCCGTTCCTGGGGGACATTCCGCTGGCCACCGCGATTCGCGAGACATCCGATGCCGGCAAGCCGATTGTGCTGGCGGATCCGAATTCACCCATCGCAAAAGCCTTCGTGAACGTTGCGGAGCATCTCGCCGCGCAAGCGAGTATCCGCGCGATGCAAATGGAACAGGTGAAGGTGACGTTTTGATGGGCGTGCCACGGCCAGGTTCATCCAACCCTCTTGATATTCTGCAGAGACTCAACCAGGCGGGGGTCAAGTACTTGGTCATCGGTGGGGTGGCTGCGATCTACCACGGCGTTCCTCGTGCGACGTTTGATCTCGATCTTTCCGTGTGGCTTGCTCCGGATAATCTCAAGCGGTTGGGTGCAACCATGGCGGCGATGGGGTTTGTCCCTAAGGCCCCTGTGGCTGTGACGGGGCTGGCCAGTGTCCGAATGCGCCGCGAGTGGACACAACGCAAGGGCATGAAGGTGTTCGCATTCGAAGAATTGAAGCCGCCATTTCGGCTTGTCGACGTCATGGTCAAACCTCTGCGAAATTTTCATCAGGTCTACGGCCGGCGAGTCAAAGTCCGCGATCAGGGGGTGACTATTCCCCTGATGCCGATTCCTCAGCTGATTCAGACGAAGATGAGGACGGGTCGACCGAAAGATAAGGAGGACGTCGAGTACCTTCGCTTCATTCAATCCGCTCGTGCGCCGAGGAAGCCCAAACGATGAAGCGTCAACGAGGGCTCTCTCAGGACAAGCAGTGGTTGGTCCAGCAGTTTTTGAAACTCTCGCCGACTGAACGGTTACGATACGCCGTTGGACTCGCGGATTCTGCTCTGCGCGTCAATTCGGACATGCTCAAGCAGCGCGCTGCGTTCACCGCTCACGGCAAGCCAAGAAGACGACATCAATGATCAAGCAACATTCGCTCATGCCAGTTGAAGTCGGGCGGGCGAATCAACACGATGTGAAGATCACGTGGCAGGACGGCCACGTCAGCGTCTATCCTGCTCGCGAGCTGCGGTTGAAATGTCCCTGCGCGGGCTGCGTGGATGAGGTGACCGGGCAACTGCGCGTTGTGCCGACCAACGTCCCGCAGGACGTGCATCCGCTGAAGATTGACCTGGTCGGCCGCTACGCCATCAGCATCCAGTGGAGCGATGGGCACTCGACGGGAATCTACAGCTTCGAGATGCTGAGGAAGATGTGCCCGTGTGAGAAGTGTCGAGTGATGAGTGGAGAGTGAAGAGTGACGAAGTGGCTGAGTGGCTAAGTAAAGAGAGCAGTCAGCGAAAAAGAGAATCGGGATCAATTTTCCCGGAGGATAGAGGAGGGCGGCGTGATGGCACAAGAGCCGGGCGAGCAAAGGCGTTTTGAAGTGTTGCTTGAACAGGTGCGGAAGGAGCTCGAAATCGTTGCGGAAGGATATGTGTCGCTTGATCAGAAAATGGACCGAATGGCTAAAGAGTTGCGTGGAGGGCAAGTAGGATTGGATCAAAAAATTGATCAAGTGGCGCATGAGTTATCCAAGAAAATGGATGTGGGTTTTGCAGAGGTTCGAGAAGCTGTCCGTACAGTTGCGAAAGAATTGCAGGAACATGTGAGGGCGCATGCGGGGTAAGCTACGATCATGAAAGTGCGCTACGATGACGAAGTGGATGCTGCCTACATTCAACTCTCTTCGAAGCGTCCGAAGGGCGCCATTGAAATCAAGGAAGGGTTAATTGTGCATGTGGCCAACAAGGATGAGATCGTCGGGATTGAAATCCTGAAGGCCAGCCATCGCTTCCCGATTCGAAATCTCCACACGCTCCAGTTTGTCAGCGGCTGAGGGAGTTCGTAGTGAGCAGTCAGCCCACAGCAGACAGAGTAGAATAGGTACCAGGTACGCGGTACTTGGTACCGAATTTCAAAACGGTGAGCATGGCTGAACAGGGAGTTTTGCTCCTTTACGATACGAACGACTCAAGTCTTGCCGTAGCTTTACGAGATTTTTGTCGAGAGTTAGGTGTTAACCCACTATTGATACAGTTGGAGCCCAATGAGGGGCGCACGGTCGAGGGAAAAGAGGACAAGTATTTCGACAATTGCGCTGCAGCCATCTTTTTAATTACACCCCGATCTCCAAATGGTGACATTTCTCGCAGTGTCGCTATTGAAATTGGCAGGGCAAAAGAGAAGTTCAAAAGCTGTCGGGAGAAAATTATCTATTTGGCCGACGCACGTTGTCCGATTGCCACGATCGATCAGCAGGCTAGGAACGTTTACGACCGGGCAGACATAGATTCAATTTTCAGGGCATTTCAGGTGTTTATCGCTGACCTTAAGAAAGCGAGTTTGCTTGGAAGGCCCTCTAGACAACAACAAGGCCTTGAGCTCATAGATTTAGAGCAGGTGATGAAGGATACGGTTCTGTGCGATACGTTGGTTTTTATGAGTCAGCAGAGAAACGGCATTGTTTCTGAACTTGCCCTTGATAGCTGGCTCACTAATGAGAAAAAAATCAACATCCAGCGCCAAAACGTGTTGAAGGTTACATTCGTAGAGCAAAATCTAGCTCAGAAGGTCAGATTAGACACTGGCGTGGGCATCCACATGGGTTGGAAACTGACTATTCTTGGCGTCAAATTGGCAGCAGAGATTTCTCAGCGTAGTTCAAAAGCGGCTGCGGATTTTGTAAGGAAACTTATTTTGGGGAAAACCGTACCGGGAAATTCGGGGACACGAGACTGATTTCCTTGCGCCTTGAACCTAAACTGAAGCCTGAGGTCTGACGTTTGATCCTAAACGCTATACGCTCTACGCTATCCGCTAGCGAAGGTACCGGGTTCGGAGGGGCTAGCGAAGGTACCGGGTTCGGAGGGGACAGGTTGAATTTCTGTGGAAAGAGAACCGGTCGATTTCATTGTATGTCAATATCTAGAGGGTAATTGGGGAGAAACAGGAGGCGAGAAGAAATGAACAGAGGGCTTCGGATTGCGATCGGAGTGGGAGTCGCGGGACTGTTATGTGTTTCACTGGTCCAGGCTGCACCTCCAACGTCTACGGCAATCGCCATTATTCAGTTTTGGAAACTATTTGGCACGCACATCTATAACACCAACTCTGGCAATGTGGGGATCGGGACCGGTCCCGCAGTCCCAGCGCAGAAGCTGGAGGTGGTAGGGAGTATTAAAGTGACTGGGGCAGGTAGTAGCATCGTGTTTGCCGATGGCAGTACGCAGACTACTGCTGTGGCGGGCGGCGGGGGTGGAGTGCCTTCAGGATTTTCCATCCTTGGTGACATTTCGACGCCGCCCTCGGGATATACCTTCACCAATAAGACGGTTGATGTTGGGGATACCTGGGCAATGAGAACGCCCATGCCCACCAATCGCATCAGTTTTGCTGTTGCGACTATCAACAACAAAATCTACGTGATCGGAGGGACAACTGGGGGAACTGGGGGAGGAACCGTTCTGGCAACCGTTGAAGAGTACGATCCAATGATCGATACTTGGGCCACCAAAGCTTCCATGCCGACAGCCCGGTCTGCGTCTGCCAGTGTCAGCCTCAACGGCAAGATTTACGTAATAGGCGGACGTATCGGTAATACATACGTGGCGAATGTCGAAGAGTACGACCCAGCCACCGATACGTGGGCTGTCAAGACTCCGATGCCGACAGCGCGAGCCAATTTCGCGGCTGCCTCAGCTAATGGCAAGATTTCCGCAATGGGGGGCATGATCGATGTCAGTGCCACAGGGACGGCTGTTATCGAGGAGTATGACCCAGCATCTGACACCTGGATCGCAAAACCGCCCATGCCAATCGTGCGGTGCAACTTCGGGGCCGTAGCCATTAACAGCACGATTCTTGCCATGGGTGGGACTACAAGCACAGGAACCGGGGCCTGTGCCGCCGTGCCCGGGCTCAATGCTGTTGATGAGTACGACCCGGTGAACAATACATGGACGCCAAAGGCGCCTCTATTCATACCGCAGGTGTCTATCGCTCCAACAGAGCTAGGCGGCAAGATTCTCGCTGTTTGGACTAACGGCTTGCCCCTAAATCAGGAGTACGATGCTGTCAACAACGCTTGGACTCTGAAGGCACCCCCGCCAGCCATGGGACTAGGAGGAGGCACTCTAGTGGCGGGAGCGAATGGGAAGCTCTACGCGATCGGCGCGAACCCCAGCAACGGCGTAAATGTTAACCAGGAATACACGCCGTCAGTTGTGTTCTATATCCACAAGAAGGATTAATCGGTTGGAAAGTTGGTACCGGGTACCAAAGGGACAGGGTGGTTTTTCTATACGCTATACGCTGAACGCTATACGCTAATCATGTGCCTTGCACCTTGTACCTCGTTCTGTGTGCTGATTGCTGATAGCTGACTGCTGATTGCTAACGATGGCCTCTAACTCACGGATTAATTTCGACTACGCCGCTGGCGGGCCGATGCTCCCCGAAGTCAAGCACACGATGGGCGCGGTGTTTGAGGAGTACGGCAACCCATCCTCGCTCCATCAGGAGGGGCAGCGGGCCAAGCGGTGGCTGGATCGGGCTCGCAAAGAAGTGGCGTCCCTCATCAACGCCAAGCTCGAGGAGATCCATTTCACGTCCTGTGGGACCGAGTCAAACAACTGGGCGCTGCGTGGCCTGATGGCGGCCAACAAACGCAAAGGCAATCATCTCATCATCTCCGCGATCGAGCACCCATCGATTACCTTAGTAGCCAAGCGGCTGGAGGTGGACGGCGTCAAAGTGAGCATCCTGCCGGTTGACCGCGAGGGGCTCGTGTCGCCGCAGGCGCTAAAGCAGGCGCTGACGCCGGAGACGGTGCTGGTTTCGATCATGCTGGCCAACGGCGAAGTCGGCACTATCGAGCCGATCAAAGAGCTGGCGGCGCTCGCGCATGAGCAGGGGTGCTTATTCCATACCGATGCCGTCGCCGCCGTCGGCCACATCCCCGTGGATGTCAAAGCGTTGGGCGTGGATGCGTTGAGTTTTGCGGCGGACCAGTTCGACGGACCGCGGGGTGCGGCGGCCTTGTTTGTGCGCGAGGGCGTGCGCATCCTGCCGCTGTTGGAAGGCGGCGGGCAGGAGCACGGCGGTCGCTCCGGCACGGAGGCGCTGCCCGCGGTCGTCGGGATGGGGGTGGCGGCCGGGTTGGCGCGGCAGCAGCTGCCCGAACGCATGGCCCGCCTGACGGAGTTGCGCGAACGGTTACGCGAAGGGTTGAAGCAGCGCCTCCCCACGATCCGCTTCAACGGCTCGTGGTCGTTGCGCCTGCCTCACAATGTTCATGTCTGCGTTGACGGTGTCTCAAGCGAATCGCTGGTGCGCGGATTCGATCACGCGGGCCTCGCCGTCGGCTTGGGCGCGGCGTGCAACTCAAAAACCATGCGGCCTTCGTCTGTGCTGAAAGCCATGGGCCTGACCGATGAGCAGGCCGCAGGTGCTGTGGTCTTCACGCTCGGCGCGTGGAGCAGTGAAGACGAGATTGATCAGGCGCTGGAGATCATCCTCAAGGTGGTCGAACAGCTGCGCAACGTGACCAAGCTCACCGTTCGTGCATGAGAACAACAACTTGGAAATTGCGGTTGTGGGTTTTCGATTTGGGGTTTTTTGTCTTTCCAACCCGCAATCCACAATCCGCAATCCGCAATTCGAGTATGGGCTCATGAAATACGTCCTTGTCCTCCCCGATGGTGTCTCCGATGTGCCGATCCCTGCGCTCGGCGACAAGACCCCGCTTGAGGTCGCCAAGCATCCCAACATGGATGCCATCGCCGCTTGGGGGATCACCGGATGGTCGCGGACGATTCCGGCCGGCTTTGCGCCCGGCTCCGACGTGGGCTGCATGAGCGTGTTCGGCTACGACCCGCGCACCTACTACACCGGCCGCGCGCCCCTGGAGGCGGCGGCCCAGGGCATCGCCCTCGGCGAAGGAGATGTGGCCTTCCGCTGCAACACCGTCACGGTGGAACGCGACGTGATGGTGGACTACTCCGCCGGCCACATTGAAACGCCGGATTCCGCCGAGCTGATCAAGGCGCTCGATGCGCAGCTGGGCGGCAACGGCCGCCGGTTCTATTCCGGCGTGAGCTACCGGCACCTTCTCGTAGTGCGGAGTGCGGAGTGCGGAGTGCGGAGTGAAGAGCTTGCAAACACGAAATGCGTACCGCCGCATGACATCTCCGGCAAACTCGCCAGCCCGCATTTGCCCTCAGGTCCCGGCGCGGAAATGTTGAAAAAGCTGATGTGCGAATCGGCGGGCATCTTCAAGGAGCACCCCATCGTGAAACGGCGACAGGCCGAAGGCAAGCGCGTGCCCACGCAGGTCTGGTTCTGGGGGCAGGGGACCGCGGCGACATTCACGCCATTTCGCGAGCAGTACGGCCTGCGGGGTGCGTGCATCAGCGCGGTGGACATTGTGCGGGGGCTTGGCAAGCTGGTGGGCTTTGATATCATCAAGGTGCCGGGGATCACCGGCTACTTCGATACGAACTACGCAGGCAAAGCGGCGTATGCGCTGAAGGCGCTGGACGACCACGACTTCGTCCTCGTGCACATCGAGGCGACCGATGAAGCGGGCCACATGGGCGATGCGCAGAAAAAGATCCAGGCGATTGAAGACACCGACCGGCTCGTCGTGGGGCCGCTGCTGGAGGGGTTGAGGCAGCGGGGCGAGTCGTTTGCGATCCTGGTGGTGTGCGACCATCCCACCAGCACCATCTTGAAGACGCACATCGCGGAGCCGGTGCCCTTCGCGCTCTACGCGACCGGCGGGCCCAAAGACGCGGTGACAGCGTACAACGAATCAGCGGTGAAGGGCTCAAGCAAGCGGTTTGAGCAGGGCTTTGAACTCATGAGGTTTTTCTTGCAACAGGGTAAGGCGAAATGAGCGCGACAAGCAATCAGCTATCAGCAGTCAGCCAGCAGCAAAAAGTGAAGATGAAGTCGCATCTTTTAGCTGGCTGCTGACTGCTAAAGTCTGTGATCGATAACAGGAGAAGCAATGAAGATTCAAGTCAAGTCCGGTCAGCTCAGTCGGGTTCGTGACGGAGTGCAGGTATTCGCGGCGCTGGAGGGCGAGCAGCGTCCGGAGAAATGGCTGCCCTCATCGGTGTTGCGCGACCGCAGTCTCCTGAGCCTGGTCACACGTGCGGGATTTCGTGGTGCGGCGAATGAAACAGTCCTCCTCCCCGACAAGGGACGGTGGGTGCTGGCTGTCGGACTTGGGAAGCCCAAGCATCTCTCACTGGATTCGGTGCGCCAGTTTGCCGGCACGGCGGCCCGGACGGTGCGCGCACGTGGCTTGAAACGGCTCGCTCTGCCGGTCCTCACGGAGCGCAGCCTCGGGGCTCCGGCTGTTGTGGCGCAGGCGTTGACTGAAGGTGCGCTGCTGGGGTTGTACCGCTACGACAAACTCCGAAAGGTTCCCAAGCACGAACAGACCCGCCGCATCGACGGGATCACGCTGGTGACGGAGCGGGCCGGTGATGTGGCGGCGGTCAGGCGCGCCGTGGAGAAAGCCCAGGTCCTGGCGGAGGCCGTCTCGCTGGCGCGGGATCTCATCAACGGCCCCTCGAACATCGTCACGCCCACCTACCTGGCGAATCAGGCGCGAGCGCTGGCCAAACAGCTGCGATTGAAGTGCACGGTCATTGCCTTTCCGCGGCTCAAGCGGCTGGGCTTCGGCGGCATCGTCGGCGTGTCGCAGGGCAGCGCGCATCCAGCGCAGTTCATCGTGCTGGACTACCGGCCGGCCCGTGCGAAGGCGACCTTTGCGTTGTGCGGCAAGGGCATCACGTTTGACTCCGGCGGCATCAGCATTAAACCCTCCGCGAAGATGGAAGAGATGAAGTACGACATGTCGGGCGCCGCCGCGGTGCTGGGGGCGATCAAGGCCGCCGCAACCCTGAAGCTGCCCCTCCGGATCGTCGGCATCATTGCGGCCAGCGAGAATCTTCCCTCGGGGACCGCCCAGAAGCCTGGCGATGTCCTCACGACGCTGTCCGGCAAGACGGTGGAGGTCATCAACACCGACGCCGAGGGGCGGCTGGTGCTGGCCGACTGCCTGCACTACGCCAAGCGCTACAAGCCGGACTGCGTGGTGGACCTGGCGACGCTGACCGGCGCCTGCGTCGTGGCGCTAGGGGCTGAGGCCATCGGGCTCATGTCGAAGGACGAGCGCTTGGCCGCGCGCCTCAGCCAGGCCGGCAAGGTGACGCATGAGCGGGTGTGGCGGCTGCCGCTGTGGGATGAGTACGCGCCGATGCTGAAGTCCGACATCGCGGATCTCAAGAACGTGACCGATACCGGCCAGGCGGGGACCATCACGGCCGCCAAATTCCTCGAGGCCTTCGCGGAGGGCCTGCCGTGGGCGCACCTCGACATCGCCGGCACGGCCTGGACCCACAAGGACCAAGCCTACGTCCCCAAAGGGGCGGTGGGCGTCGGCGTGCGCTTGTTGATCGAATTGATGGAGAAGTGGAAATAGTTCAGCAATCAGCGATCAGCCATCAGCAATCAGCAAAGGCATAAATTTTTTGCTGACTGCTGGCTGCTGATTGCTCAAGCAGGAGTCTCAACATGCCTAATGGTGACGAGGAACTGAGACGACTCAAAGAAGTCCTCGAGATTCCCGCCGGTCAGGAGTGGGAGGCGACGATCCGTCTGTTGCTGCGCCTGATCGGGGAAGACCCCAACCGCGCGGGGCTGAAGCGGACGCCCCTGCGGGTGAAACACGCGCTGCAATTTCTCACGTCGGGATACCGGTTGGACCCGGCGAAGACGCTGAACCGCTCGTTTACCGACGTCAAACACGATGAGATGATCGTCGTGAAGGACATCGATTTTTTCAGTTTGTGCGAACATCATCTGCTGCCATTTTTTGGAAAATGCCACGTCGCGTATGTGCCGAGCAAGCGGATCCTGGGCCTCAGCAAAATCCCCCGGCTGGTCGACGTGCTCTCGAGGCGTCTTCAAGTACAGGAACGCTTGACGACCCAGATTGCCGAGACGATTCATCAGCAAATCAAGCCGCTCGGCGTGGCCTGTGTGATGGAGGCCAGCCACCTGTGCCTGATGATGCGAGGCGTGCAGAAGCAGAACGCCCGGGCCGTGACCAGCGCGATGCTGGGGGCCTTCCGCACCAGCGAGAAGACACGCGGCGAGTTTCTGACGCTGATCCGCTCCAGCCTCACATGAGCCCGTGGGACTCGCGCCGCCTCTCCATGATGTCACCGGTGGTGGGATTGCTGGCGGTTCTCCTCTGCTGTGGCTTCGGCAAGGCGGGCCAGCAGGCTCCCGTGCCCGGGACACCGGAGTCGGGGCCCAAGGGGGTCTTGGTCGTGGCGCATGGCGGCTCAAGCACCTGGAACGCCATGGTCCGTCAGGCGGTCGCGGCCGCCAAGCTCGAGGCGCCCACCGAGGTGGCCTTCGGCATGGGGATGACGACGCAGGAGGCGCGCGGGTTCCAGGAGGCGGTGGACCGTCTGGAGCAGCAGGGCGTGAGCCAGATCCTCGTGGTGCCGCTGCTCGTCTCATCGCATTCGACGGTCTTTCGGCAGTTTGCATACTTGTTTGGCCAGCAGCTCCAGCCGGAATGGAGCCAGGCCGGTCCGCCGCTGCACGTGAACGTGCCGGTGGTGATGGGACGAGGGCTTGACGACAGCCCGCTGGTCGCCGACATCCTCTTGGACCGGGCGCGGGCGCTGAGCCGCTCGCCGTCGACCGAAACGGTGGTGCTCGTCGCCCACGGCCCCGTGGATGACGAGGATCAGGCACGCTGGCTGGCGGCGATGGAAGACGTGGCCGCGCGCATCCAGCAGGCCGTCCGGTTTCGCGATGTCATCAGCCTGACGATGCGGGATGACGCGCCCGAGCCCATCCGGAGCCGCGCCGCCCAGGAGCTCCGGGCGCTTGTGCAAGCCGCCAGCCGTCAAGGCCGCGTGCTGGTCATTCCCGTCCTGATGGCGCGCGGGGGCGTCGAGCACAAAATCCCGAAGCTGTTGCGCGGCCTGCGATACGCCTACGACGGCCAGACCCTGCTGCCGCATGCGAAGATCGCGCAGTGGATTGCGTGGCAAGCCGCCCGGTTAGCGGAGCAGCTTGGCGCGCCCATTCCCAGCCGGGGGAAGTCCGAACCCCTGCAGGCTGAGGCGGTTCTGCAAGACGGTGGCGGACCCCACGCCGCTGTGGTACAATAACTCCTTCCGGAGGCAGTGACGCACGATGACAGAAAATGGTCTTGCACGCACGCAGTTGGCGGCAGCCCGCCGCGGGCTGATCACCGACGCGATGCGACGGGTGGCCGAACGTGAGGGGTTGGACCCGGAGCTGATCCGGCAAGAGGTGGCGCGGGGTCGGTTCATCATCCCTGCCAACATCCATCATACGGCGCTTGATCCCATGGGGATCGGGACCGTGGCCACCGTCAAAATCAACGCCAACATCGGCAATTCCGCTGTGACCTCCGATGGGGAAGAGGAGCTGAAGAAACTCCACATGGCGGTGCACTACGGGGCCGACACCGTCATGGATCTGTCCACCGGCGGGCGGATTCCGGAGATCCGCCAGGCCCTCATCGACGCGAGCCCCGTGCCCCTCGGGACGGTGCCCATCTACGAAGCCGTGGCCCGCGTCCGCCGCGTGGAGGACCTCACACTCGAACTTCTGCTGGAGGTCATCGAGGAGCAGGCCCGCCAGGGCGTGGATTACATGACGATCCATGCCGGCATCCTGCTGGAGTACCTACCGCTCGTGAGGCACCGGATCACCGGCATCGTCAGCCGCGGCGGCAGTCTCCTCGCGCAGTGGATGACGGCGCATCGCGCGCAGAACCCGCTCTACGAACATTTTGATGCCATCAGCGACATTCTGCGGGAGCACGATGTCTCCTACAGCCTCGGCGACAGCCTGCGCCCTGGGTGTCTGGCGGACGCCTCCGATGAGGCGCAGTTGGCGGAACTGCGGACGCTGGGCGAGCTGACGCAGCGCGCCTGGGCGAAGGACGTCCAGGTGATGGTGGAGGGCCCCGGCCATGTGCCGATGGACCAGCTGGAGATGAACGTGAAGCTGCAGCAGCGCTACTGCCATGAGGCGCCGTTTTACACGCTGGGTCCCTTGGTCACCGACGTCGCGCCCGGCTATGACCACATCACCTCGGCCATCGGAGCCGCGATGGTGGGCTGGTACGGCTCCAGCCTGCTGTGCTATGTGACGCCCAAGGAACACTTGGGACTGCCCAATAAGGAGGATGTCCGCAACGGGGTGATCGCCTACAAGATCGCCGCGCATGCCGCCGATGTGGCGCGCGGCCGCCGCGGGGCGCGCACGCGGGATGACGCGCTCTCCTTGGCGCGGTTTACCTTCGATTGGGAGCAGCAGTTTGCGCTGTCGCTCGACCCGGACACGGCCCGCCGGATGCATGATGAGACGCTGCCAGACGGCTTCTACAAGGATGCCAAATTCTGCTCGATGTGTGGTCCCAAGTTCTGTTCGATGCGGATCACGCAGACGGCACACCTCGTTGAAGAAAGGACACAGGAGGGTCCCGTGCATGGATTTCCAGAAAAGATTGGCGAAGCACCTGAAGCAGTTGAACAGGGCCATCCGGCGCATGGTGGCCAAGGACCAGGCGTTTGAAGACCTGCGGGACCTGCTGCGCAGCGAACAGGTGGAACTCGCCATCTATGTCGTTCCTCTGATCGGCGGCAAGCCCGCCGGGGAGGAACTGCACTTCGGACTCACCGACGACGACCGGAAGTTCTTGAAGAACGCGGGCATCCGCTTCGACGCGTAAGTCGGCGGATGCGCGTGACGGGTCGGGGCGGCCAACGCCCCGTGAGCCAGCAGCCCCGCAAGCCTCAGCAGAAATGACGCGCCGGATGAGCGGCGCGTGTGTCACATGAGGGCACAACTTACGGAGCGCAAGCGACGTAAGTTGTAAGCCCGAATGTGCCCAGCACTAATTGTGAGAGCGGAGCCATGTGAGCTGGACGGGTGCCTGTGCAAGAGCACCCGTACAAACGCAAGCGAACCCGCCCGTACAATTAGTGCTGGGTTCAATTCCGACGGACAAGTTACGTCGCCCTGGCGGGCTCCGTAACTTGTGTCGTCATTGAAGGAGGAGTTCGCGAGGATGAAACGACCGGTGACGTTGGAAGACCTGGATCTGCCGAGCGGCAAGAAGGTGCGGCTCCATCGCCTGCTGTACAAATACGGACCGGGCAACGGCCGGCTGATGATCCTGCCCATCGACCAGGGGCTGGAGCATGGGCCGCGCGACTTTTTCGTGAACCCCGAGAGCCTGAATCCGGAATTCCAGCTGCGGCTGGCGCTCGAGGGGGGGTTCTCGGCGATTGCCTTCCAGATCGGTCTGGCGGAGAAGTACCTCCGCACGTTTGCCGGTAAGGTCCCTCTGATCCTCAAGATCAACGGCAAGACGGAAATCCCTCCCGACGACGACGCCTTCTCCCCCTGCAACGCCACGGTCGAGGACGCCGTGCGCCTGGGGGCGGATGCCGTCGGGTATACCGCCTACATCGGCTCGCCGCGGCAAGACGAGGATTTTCTCCAGTTTGGGCGAGTCCGCCGCGCGGCCGAGCGGGCGGGCATGCCCGTCATCATGTGGGCCTACCCCCGCGGCAAGTACATGGAGGCCAAGGGCGGCCGCGACAGCCTCTATGCCGTGGACTACGCGGCCCGCATCGCCCAGGAACTCGGGGCGGATGTCGTCAAGGTGAACTACCCCAAGCACGACGAGGCCAAGAGCAGCCAGTATCCGAAGGAGTACCAAAACCTGAAATTGACCAAGAAGGAGATGCTGGAAAAAGTCGTGGCCTCAGCCGGCCGCACACTCACGCTCATGTCCGGCGGGGCCAAGCGCAACGACGAGGAGCTGTTCGACGACGTGCGGGCGGCGCTGGAGGCCGGAGTGACGGGCTTCATCTTCGGGCGCAACATGTGGCAGCGCCGGTTCGGCGAGGCGCTGGAGGTGGCGGCGAAGATCACTAAGATGACCCAGGAAGTCGGAGGCCGTCCGTCGGCTGAAAAAGCCGTGGCGGGTGTTCGGGCGGGATGAGTGAGGCACGCGCGGATTTGTCGGTGTGGGTCGGCGGGGCCGCCGGAGACGGGATCGCCGCCGTCGGAGAGTCGTTTGCTAAGGCCTGCTCGAGATCCGGCTATCACGTCTTCGCCTACAACAGCTACCAGTCGGTGATCCGCGGCGGCCATGTGTGCATGCACATCCGCATCGGCCAGCAGAAAGTCTGGACGCAGGGCGGGCACCTCCATTATTTGATCGCGCTGAATCAGGATACCATCCAGCGTTACGCCAAGCACATCAAGCCCGGCGGGGCGCTCCTGTACAACACCGACAAGTGCCAGGTGACACCGGACCAGGTCGCCCACGGCGTGCACATCGTCGGCCTCCCCGTGATGACCTTGGCGGGCAACCAGCTCATGCAGAACATCGCCCTCATGGGGGCGATGTTTCAGTTGATCGGCTTGGATGCCACCCAGTTTAAGGGCCTGATCAAAGAGCGGTTCGGCCAGAAAGGCGACGCGGTGATCACCGCGAATCTCAACGCCTTCGACAAGGGCGCGGAGTACGCGAAGGCGCATGCCGAGCCCGGGGGGATCCTGGTCGGCAAGTCGGACGGGAAGCGCCGGCTGTTGGCCAGCGGCAACGCCCTGATTGGGTTCGGGGCGCTGGCCGCCGGCTGCCGGTTCTACGCGGCCTACCCCATGACACCCGCCTCCTCGCTGCTGCACTATCTGGTGAAGAACGGCCCCAAAGTGGGCATGCTCGTCAAGCAGGCCGAGGATGAAATCGCCGTCATCAACATGACGATCGGCGCCGCGCACGTCGGCGCCCGCGCCATGTGCGGCACCTCCGGCGGCGGGTTCGCCCTGATGACGGAAGCCATCGGCGAGGCCGCCATGACGGAGACGCCCATCGTCATCGTGGAAGTCCAGCGCGGTGGGCCCTCGACGGGACTTCCCACCAAGACCGAGCAGGCCGACCTCTTCCAGTTGCTCGGCGCCTCGCAGGGGGAATTCCCGAAAATCATCCTCGCCCCCCGCACCCTCTCCGAATGTTACACCGCCGCGATCGACGCCCTGAACCTCGCCGAAACCTACCAGTGCCCCGTGCTGATCTCCTCCGACCTTTACCTGGCCGAGCGCAATGAGACGCTTGACGGCCTGGACATCACCCACGTCCGCATTGACCGCGGGCCGCTGGTCACGCAGGCCAACGCCGACGCCTACCGCCGCTTCCTCGATACGCCGACCGGCGTGTCGCCGCGGGCGTTCCCCGGCACGCCCGGCACCGTCTTCGTTGCGGCCACCGACGAGCATGACGAAGACGGGATCGTCATCAGCGACGTGTTCACGAATCCGCCGACGCGCGCCAAGATGATGGACAAGCGCATGCGCAAGCTCCAGCACATCCTCAACGAGTTCCCGGACCCTGAGCTCGAGGGGCCGCGGAATGCCGAGCTGACCCTGGTGGGATGGGGCTCGACCTACCAAGTCTTGCGCGAGGCGATGGACGAGCTGAACCGACAGGGCCAGAAGGTCAACCTGTTTGCGCCGAGACATCTCTGGCCGTTCAAGGGCGAGGCCGCGCGCACGCTGCTGGAGGGTTGTGCGATGACCCTGGCGGTGGAGGCCAACTACACGGGGCAGTTTGTCAAATTCCTGCGGATGGAAACAGGAGTGGCCATTACGCATCAGCTCCACAAGTATGACGGGGAGCCGTTTGAGCTGGCCCAGGTGCTCAAGCATGCGTGGCGGCTGCTGAAAGACAAGCCGGCAAAGCCCACGGTGGCCTCGGTCGTGTCCACCGAGGGGGTGCCGTCCGATTTTTCGCCGATCCGCAATCCGGCGGTTGGCGGAGAAGCGATGCGGGTGCATTAAGAAACGGCTCGACAGCAGTAAGCTCGTCAGCAGTAAGATACGTACCAGAAAAAGGGAGACAAGCATAGGGAAACGCGACGACGTTCATGTTACTGCCTAGTGCTGACGAGCCGACGAGCTAAAGAATCGTATTTGAGGAGGAACGAAATGGCGAAAGTGGCTGAATACCAGAGCAAGGTCAAGCCGGACTGGTGTCCCGGCTGTGGCGATTTTGGGGTGCTCAACTCGCTCCAGCGGGCACTGGCTGAGTTGGACATCGCTCCCCACAATGTCTTGATTGTTTCGGGGATCGGCTGTTCCTCGAACCTGCCGGGCTTCATCAACGCCTACGGCTTCCACGGGCTGCACGGCCGCCCGCTGCCGGTGGCGGCCGGGGCAAAACTGGCCAACCATGACCTCACCGTGATTGCCACGGGGGGCGACGGCGACGGCTACGGTATCGGCGTGGGCCATTTCGTCCACACCTGCCGCCGCAACTTCGACATGACCTATATCGTCATGGACAACCAGATTTACGGCCTGACCACCGGCCAGGCCTCCCCGACGACGGAGAAGGACATTCGGACCAAGTCCACGCCCGAGGGGGTCATTGAGATTCCCTTAAACCCCATCGCCTTGGCGCTGACCTGTGGCGCGACCTATATCGCGCGGGGCTTCTCCGGCGAGAATCTGCACCTGGCACAGCTCATGAAGGGCGCCATTGAGCACAAAGGGTTTGCCTTGGTGGACGTCTTCTCGCCGTGCGTGACGTACAACAAGCACAACACCTACCCGTGGTTCCGCGAGCGGGTCTACAAGTTGGAGGATGAGCAGCACGATCCGACGAACTTCCAGGCCGCCATGGGGAAGGCGTTTGAGTGGGGCCCGCGGATTCCCCTCGGGCTGTTCTACAAGACCGAGCGCCCGACCTATGAGGACGAGGAGATCGTGACCCGCGGCGGCACCCCGGTCGTCAAGCAATCGTTGGACAAGTGCGATGTGGCGTCCCTGATGGAGGAGTTCATTTAACCAGTGAGCAGTAGGCAGTAAGCAGTAGGAAGGGTCAGATGGCGGGGTTCACAAAAGTGGCGAAGGTTTCGGAAGTCCCAAAGGATGGCGGCAAGGTCGTGGAAGCCGGCGGCAAGATGCTGGCCGTGTTCAACTGCGACGGGACCTTCTACGCCGTCGACAACACCTGCCGGCACCGGGGCGGGCCGCTGGGGGAGGGTAGCCTCACCGGCACCACCGTGACCTGTCCGTGGCACGGCTGGGAGTACGACGTGGCGACGGGGACGTGCAAGTTGGATGCGTCCATCAAAGTGCAGACGTTTGCAGTGAAAGTCGAAGGAGACGATATTCTTGTCGCATGTGGCTGAGCCGGTTAGCCCGTTTAGCCGGTTAACGGGTCAACGGGCACAACGGGCTTAACTGGCATAACGAATCATGGAACGCAAGTGTGTCGCACTCATATCCGGCGGGCTGGACAGCTCGCTGGCGGCCAAGCTGATGCTCGAGCAGGGCATCGAGGTTGCCGGGTTGTACCTCTCCATGAGCTGGGGCTGCTGCGAGAAGGACAAGGCGCAGGCCAGCGCCCAGCAGCTGGGCATTCCGTTGATGGTCTTGGGTGTGGGGGACGCCTATCTGGATGTGGTTCGCAAGCCGAAATACGGCTACGGCACCGCGCTGAACCCTTGCGTGGATTGCCGGATTTATATGTTCCGCATCGCCAAGCGCTACATGGAGGAACTCGGCGCAGGCTTTGTGGTCACCGGCGAAGTGCTGGGTCAGCGGCCGATGTCCCAGATGCGACGCCCGCTCACCATCATCGAGGCGGAAAGCGGCCTGGAGGGGCTCCTGCTGCGTCCCTTGTCGGCGCAGCTCCTGGAGCCGACGCTCCCGGAGCTGTTAGGCATCGTGGACCGCCAGCGCCTCCTGCGGATTGCCGGGCGTTCCCGCCAGGACCAGCTGGCGCTCGCACAGCAGGAAGGGGTGACAGAGTACTCGACGCCGGCCGGCGGCTGCCTCTTGACCGATCAGCAGTTTGCGAAGAAGGCCAGGGACCTGTTTGCCCATGACGAGACCCCAACCACCAAGGATATGGAATTGCTGACCATCGGCCGACATTTCAGGATCGGTCCAAGCACCAAGATCCTCTTGGGCCGCAATGCGTTAGAGAATCTCATGTTGGAAGGTCATGCGCAGGAGGGGTATACTTGTATACGGCCAACATTCCCGGGACCTGCGGCGTTGGTGGTGGGGCCGTGGAGCGAGGAAGGCCGGGAGGTCGCGGTGTCGCTGATCCTGCAGCACACCAAGGCTGAGAAATTGCCGCAAGACCAGGCGGAGCTTGAGTTTCGGATCGACGGCAGCCTCTGGACCATGCCGAAGGGCGCGGGGCCAAGACAACCAGTTGAGACCGTTCAACTCTAAGACGACCATGAGCGACCACAACGTGGATTATGTGTTCCGAGTCGGGGGGGAAGGCGGCGAAGGGGTGATCAGCACGGGCGAGATGCTGACCCTGACGCTGGCCAGGGCGGGCTATGAGATCTACACCTTCCGGACGTATCCCGCGGAAATCAAGGGGGGGCACGCGAACTATCAGGTGCGCGCCTCCGGCACGCTGCTGTTGTCCTCCGGGGCCGCGGGGGATGTCCTGGTGGCCTTTAACCAAGAGGCCTATGACCTCCACAGCAACGATGTCCGGCCGGGCGGGGTCGTCGTGTACGACTCGGACAGTTGCACACCGTCCCAGAGCGATTCCCGAATCTACTACGGCGTACCCATGAGCTCCCTGGCCACGGAGAAGGTCGGGATCAAGCTCACCAAGAATATCGTCGCGCTCGGCGCCGTCGGCCAGCTCTTTGACATTTCGCTGGCCACCTTCGGGGAGCTGCTCAAGGAGCGGTTTGCGCGCAAGGGCGAGATGGTGGTGCAGAAGAACCTGCTGGCCCTGCAGGTCGGGGCCGACTACGTCACACAACACATGCCGAAGCGGGAGAACATCCGCCTGGGGCCTGGACCCCGGAAGACCAAGGAGCTCGTGCTGTCCGGCAACGAATCGCTGGCCTTAGGGGCGATTGCCGTCGGGTGCCGCATCTACGCAGGCTATCCCATCACACCCGCGACGGACATCATGGAGTTTCTGGCGAAGGAGCTGCCGAAGCTTGGGGGATTTGTCGTGCAGACCGAGGACGAAATCGCCGCCGTCGGGGTGGTGCTGGGCGCGTCGTTCGCCGGCAAGAAGGCCATGACGGCCACCTCGGGACCGGGTTTTTCCTTGATGACGGAGATGCTCGGCCTGGCGGTGGCGGCGGAGATTCCGGCGGTCATCGTGGATGTCCAGCGCGTCGGCCCCTCCACAGGCATGCCCACGAAAACCGAGCAGGGCGACCTGTACCTGGCCTGCTACGGCGGCCACGGAAGCTGTCCGCGGATTGTGATGGGGCTGACCAGCGTCCAGGACTGCTTCTACGGCATCATGCGCGCGTTCAATCTGGCCGAACAGTTCCAGATGCCCGTCGTCGTGCTGTCGGATGCCTCGCTCGGCCATCGCAAGGCCACCGTGCCTGTGCCCGATCCCTCCCAGGTGCCGCTGGTCGAGCGGCGCAAGCCCACGGCCGAGGAGATCGCCGGGGGGTACAAGCGCTACCGGTTCACGCCCGATCACATCTCGCCCATGTCCATTCCGGGCGTGGACGGCGGAGGGGACGTGGCGGAAGGGTTGGAGCATGACGAAGGAGGCTATCCAGCCGCGTCCAATCACGAGAACCATCTCCGCTGCACCCAAAAGCGCTACGGGAAGTTCGTCGCCATCGAAACCATCGCCAATGAGCTCACGCGCACCTACGGCGACGAGCATCCCCAGATCGGCATCATCGGATGGGGCTCCACCGAGGGCGTCATCCGCGAGGCCGTGCAGATGGCCCTCGACAAGGGGTATTCCGTCGGAGCCCTGCACCCCAAGATCCTCTATCCGCAGCCGCTGGCAAAGCTCAAGGCGTTCATACAGGGGACGAAAGCCATCATCATCCCTGAAGTGAACTTCACCGGGCAGTTTGCGACGCTGCTGCGCAAGCGGTTTACCTATGATTTCATCCAGCTCAACAAGTGCATCGGCCTGCCTTTTACGCCGAAAGAGATCTTCGACAAAATCGAGGAGGTCGCCACGCATGTCCACCACCAGCCTCAGCCAAGAACTTACGCCGCAAAGTTATAAGACCGACGAACATCCCATCTGGTGCCCCGGCTGCGGGGATTTCGGGGTGCTGGCGTCGGTCTATAACACCCTGGCCGGCCTCAAGGTCAACCCGAAGGACCTCGTCGTCGTGTCGGGGATCGGCTGTTCCGGCCGCACGTCCGGCTTCATCAAATCCTACGGGTTCCACAGCGTGCACGGCCGGGCCCTGCCGGTCGCCCTCGGCGTCAAGCTGGCCAACCCGGCGCTCCAGGTGATTGCGGTGGGGGGAGACGGGGACGGGTTTGCGATTGGGGGCGGCCACATCCCGCACGCGGCGCGGCGCAACCCGGACATCACGTATCTGATCATGGACAACGCGGTGTACGGGCTCACGAAGGGCCAATACTCGCCCACGTCGCCGGCGGGATTCCAGGCGGGCTCGACGCCCTACGGCAACATCGAGCGTCCACTGAATCCCATCGCGATGCTCATTGCCTACGGGGCGACCTTTGTCGGGCAGGGCTACTCCGGCAAGCCCCGCGAACTCACGGAACTGGTGACGCGGGCGATGGAGCATAAGGGGTTCGCCTTTGTCAACATCATCAGCCCCTGCATCACGTTCTACAACACCTACAAGGTCGTGCCGCCCAAGCTGGCTGAGGTGCCCAAAACGCATGAGGTGACCAACCAGGCCAAGGCCTTCGAGCTGGCGCTGCAGACCGACCACATCTTGCTGGGCGTCTTCTATCAGGTGCAGGAGCCGACGTTTGAAGGGCAGGTGGCCGAGGTGATCAAGAAAGCCGAAGCCTCCAGTCCGCCTCGGCTGGAACAGATCTTCTCGGAGTTTGTCTAACACGGGACGATGACAGTGATTCAACGTGCGATGACAGCGATGCTCTCGATTCGCTGTCATCATGTGTTGAATCGTCGAAATTCTTGGTAATGGCCACGCGGTTCGAGCAGGACTCCCTGGGCCGGAAACGTGTGCCCACCGCAGCCTATTACGGTATTCAGACCCTCCGCGCCGTCGAGAATTTCCCCATCAGCGGGCTGCGTCTGCCTGTCGAGATGATCCGCGCCTACGGGCTCATCAAGAAAGCCGCGGCGGCGGCCAACGCCCAAGCGGGGCGGCTTGAGCGGCGCAAGGCCCGGGCGATCATGCGGGCGTGCGATGAGGTGCTCCGGGGACGGTTCGACAACCAATTCGTGGTGGACGTCTATCAGGCCGGCGCCGGCACCTCCTACAACATGAACGCCAACGAAGTGATCGCCAACCGGGCCAACGAGCTGCTCGGGGCGAGGAGGGGCACCTACCGGTTCATCCATCCCAACGACCATGTGAACATGGCGCAGTCGACCAACGATACGTTCCCGACGGCCATGCAGCTGGCGTGCCTTATGACGCTGCCGCGATTTGTGGACGCCGCCACCGAGCTGGAGCGAGCCCTCCAGCGGAAAGCGCGTCAGTTTGAGGGCGTCGTGAAATCCGGCCGCACCCACCTGCAGGATGCGGTGCCGGTCCGGCTGGGTCGGGAGTTTGGCGCCTACGCATTAGCGGTGCGGAAAGCCCGACGGGCAGTCGAGCAGTCCGCCCGTGCGCTGACTGAATTGAACCTGGGCGGCACCGCCGTCGGGACCGGCATGAACGCCTTTCCCCGTTACCGGCGGCTGGCCATCCGCGCACTGCGCCAGTGGACACGGCTGCCGCTGCGGCCGGCCCAACATCTCATGGAGCGGATGCAGAGCACGGCGGATTTCGCGCGCCTCTCGGGCAGTTTGCGGGCGTATGCGCTGGAACTGATTCGGATTGCCAATGACCTGCGGCTGATGAGCTCGGGACCCCACACCGGTCTGGGGGAGATTGAATTGCCCGCGTTGCAGCCAGGGTCGTCCATCATGCCGGGGAAAGTGAACCCGGTGATGGCGGAACTGGTGGATATGGTGAGTTTCCAGGTGCTCGGGCATGATACGACGGTCGCGTACGCGACCCAGGCGGGGCAGCTGGAGCTGAACGTCATGATGCCGGTGATTGCCTATAACATTCTCCAACCCATGAGGTTATTGGCGAACGCCAGCCAGGTGTTTGCCGTCCGGTGTGTGGGCGGCATCACGGCCAATCGCCAGCGGTGTGAAGCCTTGGCCCAGCGCAGCTTGGCGCTCATTACCGCCCTGGCGCCGGCCATCGGCTATCTGAACGCCGCGACAATCGCCAAGGAGTCCCTGAAGACCGGACGACCCATCCAGGCGCTTGTGGTGGCGCATCGGTTGCTTGACGCCAAGTCCGCCAAGCGGTTGCTTGATCCCCACCGCCTCAGCCGCAGCGTGTAAGACTTGTCTGGCTTTCAGCCGCATGTTACAATTTTCGTTTGCGAAGTTGCGCGAATGTCCTCCCATCGTCGCTTCGACGACGGGGGATCGTCGTCGTGTCTCGCATCCGAACGCCTGTGACGGGCGCCCGTAGCTCAATCGGATAGAGCGCTTGGCTTCGAACCAAGAGGCAGCAGGTTCGAATCCTGCCGGGCGCACCATACTAGTGATGAGTGATCAGTGCTGAGTGACGAGTGAAACGGACGAGCCGACAGGCGCAGAGAACCATACGTGAAGATTACGGTACCTGCCGTAGTACTTTCTTGCATTTAGCGGTACCACTCATCACTCGTCACTGAGCACTCGTCACTCTTACGGGCCGCTAGCTCAATTGGTAGAGCAGGGGACTCTTAATCCCAAGGTTGATGGTTCAATCCCATCGCGGCCCATTTCATATGAGAAAAGCCGCCGATTGTGTCACGTGAAATGTGTCATGGACGAGGACGTCGATTGACGGCGTCGCATGACACATGGCACAGTGAACCTTACACAATGTTCGATAGGGCGAGTGGCGGAACTGGCAGACGCGCAGGATTTTGGATCCTGTCCCGAAAGGGGTAGAGGTTCAACTCCTCTCTCGCCCATGCGTGAAGTTGCAAGTTTCAAGTTTCATGTGGGACATCCCATGCACGACGTGCGGTCTGCTCAACTTGAAACTTGCCACTTGAGACTTGAAACTGAATTTGCGGGAGTAGCTCAGTGGTAGAGCATCACGTTGCCAACGTGAGGGTCGCGGGTTCAAATCCCGTCTCCCGCTCTCTGTTCAATCGTTTGGGGCGGGATGTGAAGGCCGAACGCCCACCGCGCTCGGCGAAGCGCCGGCCAAGTCATTGGGCCAAGCGAAGTGCCGAATGCGATGGCATTCGGCCATTCCGCACCCGCCCTGATGGCAGCCGTTTCAGGAGCCTACTGAACGGGAGTGGAGGGAAGGCCGCAGACCCTCTCCCGCGTCCGGTTGAGCCGAAGACGGTGGGACGCTGAGGCGGAGTGACTGGGATCGCGAGCACACGTGGCGAACGGCGGGCAGACGGGAATTTCCCACGTTGTTGTCACAGATGATGGAGCCGATGATGCGCAAGGATGAGTGCACGATTGGAATGTCAAGCAGGCAGCGAGGTCTAGGGACATGAAGATCACAGAATTTCTGGAAGAAGGGGCCGTGGTATGCGATCTGAAATCCGATACCAAGGAAGGCGTGATCCGGGAGCTGGTCCAGTCGCTGGTGAACACGAGTTCCATCAAGGAAAAAGATATCCCAAAGCTCGTTCAGATTCTCCTGGACCGGGAAGCGTTGGGGTCCACGGGCATCGGGCAGAGTGTCGCCATCCCCCACGGCAAGGCGGGCTGTGTTACTCGGGTCGTCGGGGCTGTGGGGATTTCGCGGACAGGGTTGAGCTTTGATTCGCTGGACGGGGAACCCGTCCATATCTTTTTTCTCCTCGTCGCCCCGGAAGACTCCGCCGGTCCCCACCTGAAGGCGCTCGCCCGGATTTCCCGTCTCTTAAAGGAGAAACACTTCCGAGACAGTCTCCGCAACGCCAAGGACCAGAAGACCTTGTTCAAAATCATCCGAGATGAGGATCAGCGTCGCGCCTAACGAGTGGCGAGTGACGAGTGAGCAGTGGCGAGTGTGGTCATGGTGGTGTGCGCATCCTTTGGAGAATTAACCGTGCGCCTATTGGTATTCTTGAATAATCTGTCGTGTTCTGCTCTTTTCTGTTTTTCACTCATCACTCGTCACTCATCACTCATCACGCTCACAGCGGGATCACTTCCATGCGACTCTTGAAGTGGCTCTATCCCGGTATGAAAGTGAAACGATGGCTGTCCCTGGTCATCGTCGGGGTGCTATTGTTTGGCATGGGCTCAGCCCTTCTCACGGCGCAGGAGAATCTGCTGACCCGATTGATAAGCCTGACGATCCTGTCGCTCGGTCTGGTGGCCTTGCTCATCGGCGTGGTCCGGACGGTGCGGTCCCTCTTGGATGTGGTGTCGCCTGAGCCCCAGCGCGAGCTGGTGGACATTGTGTTTCAGCGCCGCCATCTGGAGAAAGGGCCCAAGGTGGTCGTCCTCGGGGGCGGGACCGGTCTGTCGACCCTCATCCACGGTCTGAAGGCCCACACGACGAACATCACCGCGATCGTCACCGTCGCGGATGACGGCGGAAGTTCCGGACGCCTCCGGGAGGAGTTCGGCATGCTGCCGCCAGGGGATATCCGCAACTGTCTGGTCGCCCTCGCGGATGCCGAGCCGCTGATGCAACGGCTGTTTCAGTACCGTTTCGCGGGCGAGTCGGCGCTGCGTGGGCACAGTTTCGGGAATCTCTTCATCACCGCGATGACGCAGATCACCGGGGACTTCGAACGGGCCATCCAGGCCTCCAGCCGCGTGCTGGCGATTCGGGGGCGTGTCGTACCGTCCACGCGGGAGAAGGTCCGGTTGGTGGCCGAGCACGATGACGGCAGCCTGACCATGGGGGAATCGCGCATCTCCGAGGCGGTCCTCCCGATCCGCCGCGTCTACCTGGAACCGGCCGGGTCGCTCGCCACTCAGGACGCCCTGGCGGCCCTTCGAGAGGCGGATGTCATCGTCCTCGGACCCGGCTCCCTCTTTACCAGCATCATCCCCAACCTCCTCGTGGAGGGGGCGGCGGATGCGATTGTGCAATCGAAGGCGCTCAAAATTTATGTCTGCAACGTCATGACGCAATTTCGCGAGACGGCCGACTTCAAGGCGAGCGACCACGTCCGGGCGTTGGTCACCCACTCCAACCCCGGCATCCTCCAGGTGTGCGTCGTCAACACCAAGACCGTGCCCCCGGAACTGCTGGAGAAATACCACAAGGAGCAGGCGGTGCCTGTGCAAGCCGATGTGGAGCGGATCCGTGAGCTCGGATATCAAGTGGTGGCCGAGGAGGTGATCAGCACGCAGAACTACGTGCGGCATGATCCCGATAAACTGGCGAAACTGATCATTCATCTGGCGGTGGGTGTTCGCCGTCTGCCTGCCTTCAGCGGGCAGACCAACAGCGGCGCGCATGTGACGGCTGCGCCGGTGTCTGGGTAGGGCCATGGACGCCCGGTGCTATTTCCTCATGGCGCTGCATTGCCACCAGCCCGTGGGCAATTTCGGGTTCGTGTTTGAGGAGGCCTTCAAGAAGGCGTACGAGCCATTCCTCGATTGTCTCGAGCGGCACCCCAACGTGCGGCTCGCCCTCCACTACAGCGGCAGCCTCCTTGACTGGCTGGAGGCGTCGCAGCCGGCCTTTCTGGCCCGTCTCCATCGGCTGGTGCAGCGCGGACAAGTGGAACTGCTGGCATCGGGATACTACGAACCGATTCTCCCGCTCATCCCCGAGGCGGATCGGCAGGGACAAATCGCGTTGATGCAACAGACGCTTGCCAGACGGTTTGGACGGCCGTCGACCGGGTTGTGGCTGACCGAACGGGTCTGGGAGCCGGAGTTGCCAGCCACCTTGGCCCGCGCCGGCATCCGCTATACGCTGTTGGATACCAACCAGTTTCAGCTGGCGGACCGCGCGCTGCCCAGCCATCTGCGCGTGCAGGATGAGCAGGGACGGGACCTCCTGGGATGCTACATGACCGACTATGCGGGCGAGTCGGTGGCGCTGTTTCCCACCTCGCAGCGCCTCCGCTACTGGATTCCCTTTCAAGACGTGTCGCGGACCATCGAGTTCCTGAAGCGGTTGACGCGGACGTCCCCGCTGGCCATCGCGTATGCGGATGACGGGGAGAAGTTCGGGCTCTGGCCCAAGACCTATGCATGGGTCTATGAGCAGGGATGGTTGGAGCGGCTGTTCACCGCCCTCGAGCGCGAGTCGTCGTGGCTCACGACGGCAACCTTCTCGCGCTACCTCGAGGACGTCGGTCCGAGCGGCCGGGTGTATCTGCCCTGCGGCAGCTACGAAGAAATGCTGGAGTGGTCCGGCGGCTACTTCCGCAACTTCTTCGTGAAATACCCCGAGTCCAACGCGATGCAGCACAAGATGCTGGATGTCAGCCGCCAGATCCAAGAAGTGTCGAGTGTCGAGTGTCGAGTGTCGAGTTCAAAAGGCCAGCGTATGAAGCAACAGAAGTCGTCACTCGTCACTCGTCACTCGTCACTGATTGCGCAGGCCCAACGGGAGCTCTATCAGGCCCAGTGCAACGATGCGTATTGGCACGGGGTCTTCGGCGGCCTGTACCTGTCGCATCTTCGGCGAGCGGTGTACAGCCACTTGATTGCGGCGGAGCGCCTGATCCAGCCGACGGGCGGACGCGCCGCGACGTCCCAATCGCGCGATCTTGACGGGGACGGCAAGCCGGAGGTCACCCTCCGCAATCAACATTTGAGTCTTGTCGTGGACCCGGATGAAAACGGCGCCATCACCGAAATCGCTCTCTCCCGCCGCGCCCTGAATCTGGCGGACACGCTGGCCCGCCGGTACGAGCCCTACCATGAGAAACTCAAGGCGAAGCAGACGGCCCCCGTGTCGGGCGGGTCCGGGCCGTCGAGTATCCATGACCTCGTGGGGGTGAAGGAAGAGGGGCTGGCCGCCTACTTGGCGTACGACGACCATCGGCGCAGCTGCGCCATCGACTACGCCCTGTCCTCCATGCCGACGGCGAAAGAAATCTGGTGTTCGACATGGGGGGAGCATCGCCTGTGGTCGGGCGGTCCCTGGACCCTTGAGCCGGAGCCGAAGCGCGCGCGCCCCTCGGGAGCGCCAACGGCGCGCCTCAGCCGCCGACTCCACGACGGGTCCTTGCGCAAGACCATCACCGTCGCACCCGACGCGCCGCGATTTACCGTTCGCTATGACGTGGACAACCTCGCCATCCCGGTGATCGGTTTGGAGTGGAACCTCTCCCTGCAGGATGAGCGGTTGCGCAAGCCGTCGTGGCAGGAGCAGGTCAGGACGTTCGCGATCCAGGATGCGTCCCTTGGAGTGGGGCTGACCGTCACGATTGATCCGCCCGCCTCATTGGTGACCTTTCCAATTGAAACGGTGTCCGAATCGGAAGAAGGCTTGGAGCGCACTCCCCAGGGTCTGGCGGTCGTCTGTCTCTGGCCAACGCAGGGCCGGCGTCAGTGGCAGGGCGAGTTGACGTGGACCGTGGAGGAGCCGTCATGCCGGTGATGAAACGGACCGTCACGGTGTTCCATCGGCAGGGGCTCCATGCACGTCCCGCCGCCATGTTCGTGCAGCTCGCCAGCCGCTTCGCCAGCCGCGTGATCGTGCGGCGCGGCCGGAAAAACGTCGACGGGAAATCCATCATGGGGCTCCTGACACTCGCCGCCAAGCCGGGCTCACGGATTTCACTCGTCGTCGAGGGGCCGGACGCCCGCGAGGCCCTCGATCAGCTCTGCCGGTTGGTCACCGAACCGCTTCCGGAAACCTCCTGTCCGCTGCCCCGCCGCCGATGACCCCACCACCTGTCACATCGCCAAGGGCGATTCCCTCGGCCACATGGCCGAGGGTGCCGCAACGCGGCACGGTGACAGGTGGTGGGGTGATCCCCCCATTGGGGTCTTGCGGATCTTGGATTTTCGATTGCGGATTCTCAACCCACGTTCAATCCGCAATCCGCAATCCGCAACCACTCATGCGTCCACAGGTGGCAACATGATTGTCTTACGAGGAATCCCGGCATCCCCCGGCGTGGCCTTTGGCCGCGTCCTCCTGTTTGACAGCGAGGAGTTGCTGGTTCCCAAGCGCCCGATCACCGAAGCGCAGATCTCCATGGAAATCCTGCGCCTCGAGGAGGCCTTGATTCAGACCCGCCACCAGATTCTCGGGATCCAGCGGCGGCTGAACGAGGAAATGGGGCAGGAGCACGCGGATATCTTTAATGCGCACCTGCTCGTGTTGGAAGACCCCGTGCTGCGGGAGGAGATCCTGAACGGCCTGAAAACCCAGCTCGTGAACGTGGAGTCGGTCTTCAACGACGTCATTCGCCGCCACCTTCGGGCGTTTTCCCGCACGGAGGACGAGTACCTACGCGACCGGACGGCCGACATCGACGACGTCCGGAAGCGGATCTTGCGAAATCTCCTGGGACGCCATCCGGAGATCTTGGCCCATCTCGAGGAGCCCGCGGTGATAGTCGCCCATGACCTCTCGCCGTCCGAGACGGCACTGATGCACAAGAAGCATGTGCTGGCGTTTGTGACGGATATCGGCGGCCGGACCGGCCACACCGCCATCATGGCCAAGTCCCTCGAAATCCCTGCGGTCGTGGGGGTCGAGCTGGCGACCAAGCGGATCCACAAGAACGATCTGGTGGTGGTCGATGGGATCCGGGGCGAGGTGGTCGTCGATCCGGACTCCGACACCTTGCATCGTTATGAAGTCGAGCAGCGACGCCTGCAGGAAATCACCCGACAGCTCCAGCAGTTGAAGGACCTGCCGGCGGAAACCCTCGACGGCAGAAAAGTGATACTGTCGGCTAACATCGAAGTGCCGGATGAAATCCCCTCCGTGATTGCGCATGGGTCGGAGGGCATCGGGCTCTATCGGACCGAATTCTTCTATCTCAACCGGACGGACCTACCATCCGAAGAGGAACAGTTTCAGGCCTACAAGTCGGTCGCGGAGCAGCTCAAGCCTCATCCCGTGATCATCCGCACCGTGGATCTGGGCGGCGACAAGTTTCTGTCCCCTCTGGAACTGCCCTCTGAGATGAACCCCTTTATGGGCTGGCGGGCCATTCGGTTCTGCCTGGCCCGTCCGGATGTGTTCCGCATCCAACTGCGCTCGATCCTGCGTGCCAGCGCGTACGGGAACCTCAAGCTGATGTTTCCCATGATTTCCGGCATCGATGAGCTCCGACGGGCCAAAGAAATCCTCCATGAGGTGATGGAAGAGCTGACCCGGGAGGGCCTGCCGTTTTCCCGCGACCTCGAGGTCGGCGCGATGATTGAGGTGCCGTCCGCCGCCCTCACCTGTGATATCTTGGCCCGTGAAGTGAAGTTCTTTTCCATTGGCACCAACGACCTGATTCAGTATGCGCTGGCGGTGGATCGCATGAATGAGAAGATCGCCTACCTCTACGAGCCGACGCATCCGGCGATCCTGCGTCTCGTCAAGCAGATCATCGACGGGGGTCATCAGGCGGGCCTGTGGGTGGGTATGTGCGGTGAAATGGCCGGGGAGCCGCCGCTGACGCTGCTCTTGCTGGGGATGGGGCTGGACGAATTCTCGACGTCGCCGGTGCAGGTGCCGCTCATCAAGAAAGTGATCCGCTCGGTGGAGTACCGGCTGGCCCAGTCGATCGCCCAGGAAGCCTTGACCCTCGAGACGAGCAAGGAGGTCGAAGATTTTCTGACGGCTCACCTGCGGCAGCTCGCCCCGGATCTGGTGGAATAATCCCCCCACCTGTCTTGCCGCCGAAGGCGGCATGTCCAGGCGGCAGACGGAATCGACAGGACCACGGATGAATGCGATGATGCGCCAACAGAAGCGACAGAGAGCCAGGAACGGCGAGTGCCGCCTGGAAGGACAGATGGGGCGGATAATCCCCCCACCTGTCCTATCCGCCAACGGCGGATCCACACATCGAGTGACAGGCATCGGCCTTTCAGGCCGAAGACAGGTGGGGGGATAATGGCCGTCGGCGTGGTGCTGCTGGCGGCGGGGTACGGGACGCGCCTGCATCCACTGACCAAGGATTGCCCCAAGGCCCTGTTGCCGCTCGGGGGTGGCGTGGTCATGGACCCGATGCTGGAGGCCGTGGCTGGCGTTCCTGGCGTTTCGAAGACCATCCTGGTGTCCAATCATCGGTTCATCGAGCAATTCCAGGCCTGGCAGGGGAAGGTCTCGGTGACGCTAGAGCTTGTGGATGACGGCAGCGTGATACCAGAGCAGCGGCTTGGCGCGATCCGAGACCTGCTCTTGGCGCTGTCGCGGATTGACCCCCGCGACGATGTGCTGGTCCTAGGAACGGATAACCTGTTTACCTGGTCCCTGGACGAGTTTGTTGCGGCTGCCAAGGCCAAGCGGCCTTCGCCGACGATTGCCGTCTACGAGGTCGCCACATTCGAAGAAGCCAGCCAGTGCGGGGTCGTGGAGATGGATCGCCAGGCCCGCGTCCTACGGTGCGTGGAAAAGCCCCGGCAGCCGGCCTCGAAAACCGTCGGGCTGTGTGTGTACTACTTTCCGGCACCCATGCGCGGCCGGATCAACGAGTTCATCACGACCGGCGGCAATGGGGATGCGCCCGGCTACTTCGTGGAATGGTTAGTGCAACGGGAACCGGTGTATGGCTTCGTGGCCGGCGGCGAGTGGTACGATATCGGCACCACCGCCGCGTATCATGAAGCGGTCCGGCGGTGGGCGAACCGGCCGTCACTTCGGTCGCTGTAAGCAGGGGTACGGGAGGCGCAGCTGATGCGAAAGTCGTTCTTCACCTCGGAGTCCGTGACCGAAGGGCATCCGGACAAGATGGCGGACCAAATTTCCGATGCCGTCCTCGATGCGATTTACGAGAAGGACCCCAATGGACGGGTGGCGTGTGAGACCCTCGTGACGACAGGCTTGGTCTTCGTGGCGGGGGAAATCACCACCTCCTGCTACATCGAGATTCCCCAGATTGTCCGCGAGACCATCCGGCAGATCGGGTATGTGGAACCGGAGCACGGGTTTGCCTACAAGACCTGCGGCGTGGCCACGGCCATCCAGGCGCAGTCGCCGGATATCGCGCTGGGGGTGGATAAGGGCGGCGCGGGGGACCAGGGCATGATGTTCGGCTACGCGACGAAGGAAACGCCGCAATACATGCCGCTGCCGATTGTGCTGGCCCATGCGCTTGCCCAGCGCTTGGCGGAGGCCCGCAAGCAACAGCTGGTGGACTACCTACGTCCGGACGGAAAAACCCAGGTGACCGTCGAGTATCATGACGGACACGTGGCGCGCTGCGACGCCATTGTCGTCAGCGCCCACCACAAGTCAGGCGTTCCGCTGTCCCGCATTCGCGCCGACATGAAGCGGCTGGTCATTGAGCCCGTCGTCCCCAAACAGTGGTTGGACAAGCGCACCACGATTTATGTCAATCCGACCGGCCGGTTTGAGGTCGGCGGTCCGATGAGCGACACTGGCTTGACCGGGCGCAAGATCATCATGGATCCCTACGGCGGCGCGATCGGCCATGGCGGGGGGGCGTTCTCCGGCAAGGACCCGACGAAGGTGGATCGGTCGGCCGCCTATATGGCGCGCTATATTGCCAAGAACCTTGTCGCGGCCGGCGTGGCGGAGAAATGCGAGATTCAGCTCGCCTACGCGATTGGAGTCGCGGAACCCGTGTCGATCATGGTCAGCACGCACGGGACCGGCACCCTGTCGGAGCAGCAGATCATCAAGGTGGTTCGCGATGTTTTCGACCTGACGCCCTTGGGGATCATTCGGACCCTGAAGTTGCGCCGGCCGATCTACACGAAGACCGCCGCCTACGGGCACTTTGGACGGAACGATGATGGCTTCACGTGGGAGGAGTTAGACCGCGTGAACGAAATTACACGCGCCGTCCGGCACCACTGAGACCCGACGGAACGACCCACCCATGAGCGTGCAGACGCTGACCGCACGTCCCCCACAGGCACGTCAACGAGGAGGAGCCGCCATGACACGCACCGCTCATATTCGGCAGCCCGCGCTGGCCAAGGCTGGCCGGTCGAAGATTGACTGGGCTGAGAGCCAGATGCCGGTGTTGCTGGCGATTCGCGCGCGGGTCGCGCGCGCCAAGCCGCTCAAGGGGTTCCGGGTCGCCTGCTGCCTCCACGTGACCACGGAGACGGCGCATCTGATGGTGACCCTGAAAGCGGCGGGGGCGCAGGTCGCCCTCTGCGCCTCCAATCCGCTGTCGACCCAGGATGACATCGCGGCCAGTCTCGTCAAGGATTTTGGGATTCCGGTCTTTGCCATCCGCGGCGAGAACCGCACGACGTACTATGACCACATCCAAGCCGTCCTGTCCATCTCCCCGCATGCGACGATGGATGACGGGGCGGACTTGGTCTCGACGATCCATAAGCAGCCGCAGCGGTTTGGGCGGGACATCGTGGGAGGCACCGAGGAAACGACGACTGGCGTGATCCGTCTGCGGAGCCTGGAGGCTCAAGGCAAGCTCCGCTATCCGGTGATTGCCGTCAACGACGCCAAGACGAAGCACCTGTTCGACAACCGCTACGGGACCGGGCAATCGACGATTGATGGGATCTTACGGGCCACCAACCAGCTCTTGGCCGGTTCGGTGTTTGTGGTTTGCGGCTATGGGTGGTGCGGGAAGGGGCTGGCCCAGCGGGCACGCGGGATGGGCTGTCAAGTCATCGTGGCGGAGGTCAACCCCGTCTCCGCCCTCGAAGCGTTGATGGACGGGTTTCGCGTGATGAGCCTGCGGGAAGCGGCCCGGCTCGGCGATCTCTTTGTCACCGTCACCGGCTGCTCCGGCGTCATCACCGAGCGCCATTTCCGGCAGATGAAAGACGGCGCCATCATGGCGAACGCGGGGCATTTCGACGTCGAAATCGACCTGGCGGCCTTGCAACGGCTCAGCCGCAGCCGCCGCGTGATGCGCAACGGCATCCACCAGTACATGTTGCGCAACGGCCGCCGCATCAACGTGCTGGGAGAAGGTCGGCTGGTCAACCTCGCCTGCGCCGAAGGACACCCGCCGGGCGTCATGGATATGTCGTTCGCCAACCAGGCGCTCGCGTGCGAATATCTCCGGCGGCATGGCAGCCGGCTGGAACGGCGGGTCTATCCGGTCCCGCCTGAGATCGACCGCGAGATCGCGGTGCTGAAGCTCAAAGCCCTGGGCGTGACCATCGACCGTCTCACGACGCAGCAGCAACGGTATCTGACCAGCTGGGAGTTGGGCACATAGAACCGGCTTCATACATCCGCGCGAGCCGCGTTGCGCGCGCCAGGCGTGCCCCCGCCGAGGCGCGACGACGACGGCGTACAAGGGAGACCGGCACGTCGAGGGGGGGCCACGACGGCGGGG
>OBEQ012527753.1_pt1 | contig 36733 bp, 54 predicted proteins | sample 1670901 | NCBI WGS metagenome assembly OBEQ01 (sample SAMEA104232315, study PRJEB22302) | groundwater metagenome | biome: forest; feature: aquifer; material: groundwater | place: USA | collected 2011-08-07 | depth 5.4 m | reverse complement strand
GGGAATAGGTCAATAACTATCTGATTTTATTAGTCCTAGTTTCGTACTTTTAGCATGTTTTTTGGTATCAAAAAAATTATGTTTTTATTTTGAAATCATAATATTAGAAATGCTTCGCCATAATATTAACATCGTAGAGGTCTCCAGTTCGAGTCTGGATATGCCTACCAAAATTAACTGTTAATTCAGTATATTAAAGCCCACCTTGAAACGTGGGCTTTTTTATTCGGGGTATTTTCGGGGTATTTTCGGGGTATTAAATTATTCCGTACTGTTGATAAGTCCTCAATTAGAATTTAAAAACTATAATTAACGATAGCTTACCCGTTCCGGTTTTGGCGCTTCATGACCTTCCAGATAGTGATCTGTCATCTTAACAGTGGCGTGTCCAGCCAGTGCCTGTGCATACTTTTTTCCATACTTTTGAGTAATGTTATAAATACCCAAAGCACGTAGGTCATGCAGTGATGGCCGTTCATTTGGTTCCAGATGATCATATGCACCAGACAGGTCCCGATACTTCTTAAACTGTTTTGTCAGGTGGTCTTCAGTCACTGCAAAAGGATGCAGTTTAATATTCCGGTTGTGTGCGGTAATACGCTCTGGACGTGTAGCAATGAGGAAAGGGCAGCGTAGTCTCATTGAGTGCTCAATACACTGCAAAATTACTTCTCTCAATTCTGGATGCATATCCACTTCAATAAATACCGGCTTGTCATAATTCAGTGATTTATGCTGTAGCACAGTCATGGTGTTGTCTTTGATATTAATGCTGGACCGTTCAATCACCACCAGATCGGCACGCCGTTGAATAGAATGAATGGCTAGATCAATCGCAAGTTTTAACCATGATGGGCATATTGCCTTAATCACTTCAATCGATTCATTTGAATGTCGGGTTCGAGTCTTTTCTGGGCGTATCGGTTTTAAAGTCTTTTCAGCAATATTTTCATGTGCCCATCCATTCGCGACAAAATACTTCCAAATGTCGATTAATTGGGAACGGTGTTTTTCTGCCTGAAAATCGGTTTGCTGTTTTAAAAACTCCGAAATCATTAATAGGGAAATATCTTCACAATAATACTGATCCCACATTTCGTGATATTTGCCGATATTCGCCGTGATAATTTCCAAAGTGTTTTTGGCATATTTCTTTTTGGGCAAATGAATCTTTTCATATTCAGCCAGCGCCTGGGCAAATGTCGGGATGGTCGATTGCTTTTGTGCTTTTTCTACTGACGTTAGTATTTTTGAAACAATATCAGGATTACGTTCAAGCACAGAATTTAGTGCCTGGGCTGCTTTAATCGCTTCGGATTTATCTTTGCCTAGCGACTTCCGTTGACCATTTGGCAATAGGTAGCGGTAATAAACCGTACCATTTGCCTTTTTATCGATTTCAACATGAGGTGGGAGATCTCGATTTCCCACAGTACGACCACGAGGAGCCATATTAGATCTCCGCTAAAATTTTGTCTGCAATTGAATTTCCTGTTTTTGGTGGAGATTTTAATTCCACCTTAGGAGTTTCAGTTGTATAAAACAATGGTGCGCCCCAAGAGGTACATTCAACATACCAATGCGTGCCAATTTTCTTGCCACTTAACCAACCGCGTTTAATGTGGTTGATCAGAGTTTCACGGCATGGACGAGATTCTTCATCCTGCCAGTAGCGTTTAGAAAACACGCCAAGCTTGATACGTTGAATACTGCTTGTCATTTCAGAACACCTCACTTGAACCCACATTCTTTACAAAACACGCCACAGCGAACCGTGAACCTTTTACACATTAAGCAGTATTCAGTCATTCCACTCTTCCTCAAACACTGTTTCACTAAGCTCCCCACCACAAAAACAACAAAACACAAAAGAGTGTTCCGATGGCAGCATGCAATCATTAAAAACAAAGGTTTCACCACACCCTGTTTCCCAATTTGCATCTTGATTCTCAACCCAAGCACATTGTTTTTCAGTCATTGGCTTGGCCCTCATATTTATTTAAAGCGTCAGCACATGCTTCCTCTGGTGTACAACCTTGCCCCTGCAATAGAACTTTACGGCTGGGGTCTTGCTCACGTGCATTGCTGCAAATCCAAACCATCCAGTCTGTATAGCGTGTATATGCCAATTCAAAGTAGCAGTAATGGTTGGTTTGAAGCATTTCCGCATGGATGGCCATAACTTTTTCTAGGTTTGATTGATTAGTCATTGGCTGGCTCCTGTGCTTCGATCATGGCGTTTTCTTCTGCTACTTTTGCGTCGTGCTCATAATAAAAATGAAAGCTTTCAGGGAGTCTTATGCTTTTTGGCATCCAATGCGATTGACCATAGGTTGCTTGCCACCCATAGCAATTTCTTTCCTTAAAACCACCAGCCCAAGTTTCTTCAATATAGAGAGTTAAGTTTTCAAATTCAGCTTTCTTAATTAAATTAGATTTAATGTTTAAATTAGTTGTCTTCATATTTTCTCCGATATTTATGGGTGATTGAGAACAATGTTGGTGCAGAGTCTCAACTTAATAATATCAGGGAAAGTATGGATTTATTAAAAAGAAAACCCACACTGGGTGGGTTAGATGGAGTTTGTTATGGATACTGAAAATAAACAAGCATTTCGCTCTACTGTTGTATTCAAGCTAATGGATGCACATGATTTAACAGTTGATGAGGTTATTGAATCTGCAAAAAAAATTGAGGATTATGTATTTACAGAACACCTTACATATTGCGTTGCAAATAAAACAGATCGCCAAACGCTCGATGCTATAGCAAGAGAATTTATTGAGAACCGAGAAAGAATCTCTCGCCAGCAATTTATTATTAGCCAACCAAATTTGCAAAGTTTGACGCATCCTCATTTGGATATTGAAACACTACAGGTTCGCTTGGAAGGTATATTACATGGTAAGACTTTTCTTGATCGTTTAACCAACTTTGTATATTTGCTAGAAGATGAGAAGCGTGCTCAAGCTCGAATAGAAAAACGCTAGTTGATAACACCTCGTAACCTTTGGAAGACTCGACTCCTGCAAGCTCATTAAAACGATTTAAGTTAAAATTGTGATTTTTTTAAAATTAGCAAAGCTTTCATTCTTCTCTCCACCCGATCTGTTCTAAGGGACTGCGTCGGGTTCGCAGTTTAGTATTTTTAATCAACCACCTTTTGACCCAACTTTCCCTCATTGCATAGCTGGATCAATTGCTCATTAGTAAGCACAGGGATGAAGTGTAGATCGCCAATTTCTTCTGAGAGAATTTTAACTTCTTCAGGGTTAAGTGTTAGTGACTCGCTATCAGTTGCAGCCTTATTAATTCGTTCAACGATCTGATTCATAATTTGTTTTGGGTGCATAAGTATTCTCTATTTTTAAATTTATCCCGCCCGCCAAAACTGGCGACCTATTACTTTAAAATTCCTTCCATTTTCTTCACTTACAATTCTGTCTGGAAACTTTTCATTCAAGCTATGAAGCACCAAAGAGCCGTCAGCTTCTTTAAATATTTGCTTCAACATGCCTTCGCCAGCCAAATACACAGCGTAAATTTCACCATCAATAATGTCTGTTTGCGCTAAGTTGATACCAACTAGGTCACCATCCTTAATGAAATCCGCCATGCTTTCGCCTTTGGCTTTAATGATTTTCATGGTTTTTTCAGTAACGCCTTTGTCTTTCATAAATGAAGGTGAAAATGGGATTTTTCCATTAATGGTGTCAAAGTGAAATTCAATTGATTCGCCAGCGCCACATGAAAAGACAGCCTCAACCACATCGATCCAAACAAAATCATCTTTGTGGTCTTCGGTTGCAACCACGGTATCTACAGCAACAAGTGGATCAAACTTAATAGTTGAATCAACATCGTCCAGCATTTTAAATTTTGAATCGCCAGCTAGCCAGTGTGGGTTTACACCCAAGTACTGTGCAGCCTTTGCGTTTTTTAAACTATCAAGTGAGTTGGTTTGTCCGTTAATCCATTGACCTATAGCGGCAACTGACACACCACAAAACTTTGCCATTTCACTTCTTTTTAATTTCTTTTCATTTCTGGTTTTCAAGAAATGGCTAATAGCAAGGCTAATCCTATCCTGAAGAGTGTTCATAAATAAAACCCACTTTAAATTTAAAGCTAGCTTACAACATGGTTAATAAAGCTTGTTTACAGATATTTATTAAGGTATGCTTTAAAAATAAAGCGTACTTTGAGGAATAGATGTGAAAGTACTGATTAAGACAAGTGATGCTATGAAATTCTTCAAAAATGCATCCCACTTAGCAGATGAGATAGGGGTTACTCCACAAGCTGTAAGCCAGTGGGGGGAGTATGTTCCAGACCCATCCGTTGGAAAAATTATGGCTTTGATTCCCAGTATTCATTTTGAAATACGCCGTGATAAGTCAGTTTCATCTATAGCTCCCGCATTAACTGCATAAATCAATTATCAACTGATTGATTCTAATTAAATACGTTCAAAGGAATCACAAATGAACATTGTAGACGCGGCTTATCACACGGTGCACGACTACCCAGGTGGTGCAAATGCACTGGCTCCACGCATGGGTATTAAAAGCCCGGCTGTTCTCAACAGCAAAGTAAAATCCGAATACCGATACGCACCATATTTCACTTGTTGAAGCCTCAAAACTCATGGCCATTACAGGCGATCCACGCATTTTGCAAAGCCTCAATGCTGAACATGGGAAAGTCGCTATTGATTTACCGGTCATTCCCGAATGCCGGGATTCTGCACTGACAGAACTGATTTTGAATATGGGAATTGCTGGTGGAGATATACAGGCGGTTTTCAAAGAGATGATGGCTGATGGCCGGGTAACGCTGGGAGAGGCAATGGATATGTCCAAAGTCATCCACACGCTTCACATGGTCTTAGCTGAACTGGATGCGAAGGTCCATGCCTGTGTTGATGAAAAAGAAAAAGCCTGACGGTCTAGGTCAGGCTTTTGGGATTCTTATTCGAGGTAAATCAAATATGAATGCAAGAGCAAATTTAGCACATGAACTACCAGTGCAGCAAGGTAAGATCAAATTACCGGTCAAGAATTTCTTTCTTTGCAGCCTGAAGTGCATCAATAACGGTGTCGATATGGGTCACATCAATATTGATAAACACATCAACCGTTTCACCATTTTGGGGGTCATAAAAACCGTCTTCTTCACGGATAACAACAAATCGCCCGTCGTGAGCAGCGTAAATATCTACTGCATTTTGTTTACGAATAAGAGTCATGTTTTCTCTCTAAATTATTTTTTAAAACAAGAGTCTATATTTCTTAAATACTACATACAAACCCCTTATAAGGAGCTTAAAAGCCATGCGTGATTATGCAAAAGTATCTCCACACTTCTGGACTGGTTCAACTGGCAAACAGTTGCGTCAATGTCCAGAGGGTCTCGTGGTTGCAATGTATTTAATGACTTGCCCTCATGCCAATATGCTCGGCTTATTTTACGTACCGCTTCTATATATCGCGCATGAAACAGGATTGGGCTTTGAAGGGGCTTCAAAGGGTCTTGATAGTGCCTGCGAAGCGGGATTTTGCAGTTATGACCCTGTTTCGGAGATGGTGTGGGTTTATGAAATGGCACGCTTTCAGGTTGCTGATTCTCTAAAGGCTACAGACAATCGATGCAAGGGTGTACAAAACGAATATAACTCACTGCCTTCAAACCCTTATCTAGCAAGCTTTTTCGACAAATATAGCAAGGCATTTTGCATGACTGAAAAACGTGCAAATTCGACTAAAAAACACACTAAAAATGAAGCCCCTTCAAAGCCCCTTGCAAGCCAAGAACAGGAACAGGAGCAGGAACAGGAAAATATACACACAAACGCGCAGGAAGAAAGTTCAGAAACTGAGACTTGGAATCCAAACATTGAGCAGCTGAAAACGATTTTACAAACCACAAAGTTTTCACAACGTGTTCATGAAATTTTAAGTCTGGAAGAATTTCAATTCCATCTGGGGAACTTCAACGCACACCATGAGCGAAATATTCAGCTCACTGACAACCAGAAACACCGGAAGTTTGCACAGTGGCTTGTGCAGGAATTTGAAAAGCAGCTGCAACGAATTGAGCGCAAGAACACTTCGATCCGAAAGACTGGCGCAATACCAAACCGAAACGTCAACGATGCCTGGGGAGAGATCCAGTACTACGCGCCGTGCACCGATGACATTGAGCTGGGGGGTTTGATATGAACTCAACCGCTGTTACTCAACAATTCAATCTTGAAGTCAGTCACGAGCTTTGTGCAATTCACGCCGAGCCAAAACTGATCACCGGTGGTGGCCCGATTTGCGGTACCTGTGCCAAAGAAAAACTGAACCAGGCAAACCGTGAACACCAGAAGCAAGTGGATACCGAAGTGCGTAAAAAACACTTTGCTGGTGCCAAGTTGCCAGCCCGTCATGCTCAAAGCGGCTTTGCTGAATACCAGACTCAGAACGATGGCCAGAAGCTGGCAAAAATGACCTGCGTGAAATTCACCAAGGATTTTATTGCCGGTAAAACACGGAATCTGATCATGGTAGGCCGTACGGGTACCGGTAAAACGCATCTGTCCTGTGCAGTGGCCAGAAACGTATTGGAGCACGGTAAATACGCCCGTTACATCACTTCCGAAGATATGGCCAATGAGATTGCCAATGCCTGGAAGAAAGAGGCTAATGACAGCGAATCAAACGCAATCTACCGGTTTACGGAATATGACCTCCTGATTCTGGATGAATATGGCTTGCATGATCGACATGAAAACCGTCTGCAGCTGGTCCACAAGGTTTTGTATTCCCGCTATGACGAAGGCAAACCAACAATACTAATTTCAAACTTTACACTTGAAGAATTGCGTAAGGATTTAGGTGACCGCCTGTGGTCCCGTTTCCAGCACGATGGCTTAGACATGGTTGAGTGCAATTGGTCTGATGCGCGTATGAGAGGTGGGGTGTGAAGCATCCTAAAGATTTTTCAACAATGGATTTAGTTGGATCCAAGGGTGTATCGCAGTTAACACGCGGTGTGGCAGTTCTGGTTTTTATTAAAAATACCAAAGTTGCATCAGCTGACGTGATTCGAGCACAGGTATTACCAGGCATGTCAAAGAGATCGGTACAGCGATATTTAAGGAATTTGGAAAGCATGGGTTTAGTGCGTCGCATTGGCCATGTTAACACAGGGTATCGATATTACTTATCAGGAATGGCCAAGGAATTATTTGAGGTGCGACAGTTTCAAAAGCCTTATGATAATCAACAAGCTGAGCAAACTTCTCTAATGGTGTAAGCCAATCTAACGCTTTTCTAGGACGAGTATTCAATGACATGGCAACTTGATTTAAATAATGCTGATCTGCCTGATTTAAATCAATCCCTTTAGGTAAATATTGCCTAATTAAACCATTCATATTTTCGCATGTGCCTTTTTGCCAGGGTGAATGTGGGTCACAGAAATATACATCTATGCCTAAATCTTCTTCGAGTTTTTTATGTTCTGACATCTCACGTCCACGGTCATAGGTCAACGTTTTACGCAGTTCTGCAGGTAAATATTTCAGAGCTTCAGTTAAAGCTTTGCGCACGGATTCTGCCTTTGCATCAGGTAATGTTGCCAAGATACAGAGCCGTGTATTTCGTTCAATAAGTGTTGCTATCGAGCTTTTATTGTCTTTACCTTTAATTAAATCGGCTTCCCAATGACCCGGTATTTTTCTTTCTTGAACTTCGGCTGGGCGCTCATGAATAGTTTTAATATCCTGTAATATAGAATCTTTTTTAGGTTCACCGTTAGCTTTTCGCTTTTTATTTTCATGACGTAGACAGGATAATAAGTCTTTTTTCAACTCACCCTTGGGTAATGCTCGTATCGTTGAATAAATCGTTGTATGGCTTACATTCATTGTTTGATCCAAATCAGGAAATGTCTTTAAACGCTTTGCTATTTGCTGAGGAGACCATAAACAACGGATCGCTTCAACAATAAATTTCCAGAGGATTGAATCGATTTTGAGTTTTCTGTGACCACGTCTACGTCTAGCAAAAGTGTTATCAGAAGCATATCGAGCTTGATAAACGTCATTGATGCTATTTCTTTTAAGCTCACGATAGATCGTACTAGGATGTCTTTTAATAAGTTCAGCAAATTTTCTGGCTGAAAAGCCTTCTTTTCTTGACTCAAGCATTAATGCAGTACGATCTTCAAAGTTAAGATGATGGTATGACAATTTTATATACTCCATAAACCCTTTAAATTAATTAGGTGGTTTATGTCGCACTTCAAGTTTTACTCTGCCCAGGAATGGCCAAGGAATTATTTGAGGTGAAGGCATGAATTTAACAATCGAACAGATGCGGAAAATTGTGGAGCGACATCGCAAACTTGGAACTCATTTTACTAAATTCAAATATTACTCAGTAGAAAAAGACGATTTCTTTTTATCGCAATTGTCTATTGATTCCGTCTGTGTCGACGACCTCCGCGCCACTTTAGCCGACCACGACCGCACCGACTATGTAAGCGATATTCGCAATCACATTTCCCCGAATACGAAGGTGATTGAGAGATGAAAATTAATGACCGCGTAAAGGTCGATTTTGTTTCTGAATCAGCAACCAAGTTTTCAAATAATCACTTCACTGGTGATGGTGTAATTGATCGTATTGAAGATGGGCGTGTATTTGGTCGATTAGACGACGGCACGCCGTTCATGTGTGATTTATCGGATGCAATTGTTATTGAGCAACAGGACAAGCGCAAAGAGTACGAAGCTTTCTTCATGAAGCAACCGTTTTATCTGCAGTTGAAATATATCCACGGCGACCGGTTATTTGATTTTGATCAGGGAATTGGGTACCGCAATTTAACTGTTCAGGTCGGGTATGTGTGCTGGGGCAAAGGTGACAAGGAGTTTGTGATTTGAAAATCCTCATCGGTATCGATACTGGTGTTCATACAGGTTTCGCCGTGGCCATTGATCGTGGTCACGGTGGGGAGCTGCAGCAAGTCTCGTGCATGACCATCACCCTAGCCATGCAGAACATCAACCGCCTCATCGACTTGCACGGAAAAGAAAGCGTTTGCCTGTATATCGAAGATGCCCGTCAACGGACATGGTTCACCGGCGGCAGAGAAAAGGCGCAGGGCGTTGGATCGGTCAAGCGTGATGCACAAATCTGGGAAGACTGGTGTAAGGAAAACCAGATCAACTTCAAGATGATTCACCCGAAAAACAACAGCACCAAATATAAAGCAGACACATTCAAGAAAATTACCGGTTGGACAGGCCGAACCAATGAGCATGCACGTGATGCGGCCATGCTGGTATTCCGCCGTTTCTATAAACCATCCATCGAAAAGTCAGAATTATTTTAGAGGGCAGCATGCAGGATGATATTTCAGATTTGAAAGGTGATTTACACGCAATTGCTGAAGTATTGGGCAGACAGAAAGCGTTGTATCTGGTGAGTAAGTGTCCGCGTTATAAAGTGGAAAAACGGCAGGGTGCGGGCCAGTTATTATTGTATGTGCCAAAGCTGAAAAACTTTGATCTCAAGCATAATCTGGTACAGATGATTGGTTATGAAGATGCATATAAACTCAGTCAGCATTTTGGCGGTGAGCTATTAGCACTTTCCCAGTGCAAACAGATCATTCTAAAAAATCGCAATCTAGGCATTAAGGCCATGCTGCAGCAGGGGTTTAAAAAAGAGCAGATTGCAGAGTTCTTTGATTTAACGCCGCGTGCGGTTTGTATGGTTGCTTCTGGCACTAATTAGCTATTAGGTGATATATTAGTCAATAAGTAAAACTTTAGAACCAAAGAAAAGAGATAAATATGTCATTTATTAATGGGTTGTTTGCAATACTAACTTTAGTTTTGTTCATTTTGTTAATTATCGGGTTAGTTAAACCAAGCGTTGTTAAAATGAAGACCAGAGGGAAAGCATTTTTAGTATTTTTTGTAGGCATGATTATTTCATCTTTAATTTTTGATGCAACCATGTCGGATGAAGAGAAGGCTAAAGCTCAAGCACAAGCAGCAGTCGTAAAAGATGCTGAGAAAGAAAAAGCAGTAGAGGTTCAAGAGGAAGTGAGTGAAGTTCTAACTCAAGCCAAAACTAAGCAAGAAGAGCTACCAACAGAGCCAGTGGGGGAAAGCCTAACCAGACCGCAACTGAATGCAGTTAGATCAGCAGAGAATTATCTGAGCTTTACTGGATTCTCACGTGATGGACTTATACAGCAACTGTCATCCAGTGCTGGTGATGGTTATGATGTTGCTGATGCTACTGTTGCAGTTGATAGTTTGAATGTTGACTGGAATGAGCAGGCAGTCAGATCTGCAAAGCAATATCTTGATCTCACAGGATTCTCTTGCAGTGGCCTTGTTGAGTAGCTCTCATCGAGTGCGGGTAGTAAGTACACTGTGGATCAGGCTAGATATGGAGCACAACAAGCTGGCGCTTGTTCATAACCTGATTAAAAATGATCCATGCATAAGTTAATATAACCAAAGCCCTTCAATGTGAGGGGCTTTTTTATTACCTGGTGAAAAACTACATAATGAATAAAAACATGGAATAAAGTGAAATTGTCAAAAATGAATCCAAGAGACTTGCAAAATAATGAACTTGCATGATTTGTACGCAGCTTTAATGAAGATTTTAGGGGATTTTCAGTATTTCATTGCTGGTGCAATAGGAGCCGCAATTGTGACTAGATACCATAAAGACCAACTCAAAAACCCTGCTGATTATGCTGTTTTTATTCTGTCTGGTGCGTTTACGGCGCATTACTTAACGCAGTTAGTTGTTCTCATTTCCGGCAAGGTCGGATGGGTTATTGATGTAGCTAGTGCTGGGGCAGTTGGATTTTTACTTGGTTCGTTCGGTGGTTTGATTTTTCAGGAAATTATTAGCTACATCAAGTCTGGCGCATGGAAGGAAATGTCCTTGCGTCAGTATTTTGTCGAACTGTTTAAGGCTTGGATAGGTAAGAGGAAGAGGAAATAGTAATGTCAGACTTTGAACAGCAAATTACCCGTTTATTACGTGCTGAGGAAGGCGAGGTCTTAACCGAGTACAAGGACCATCTCGGCTATTCAACCATCGGTGTGGGGCGCCTGATCGACAAGCGCAAAGGCGGTGGTATCACGGCGGAAGAGTCAGCTTTCTTATTGAAGAACGATATTCAAAAGCGCATTACTGCACTAGAAGCAAAATTACCCTGGATTAAAACACTTGATGATGCACGCCGTGGCGTATTGCTATCAATGGCTTTTCAGATGGGTGTCGATGGTCTACTCGGTTTTAAGAACACATTAGCCATGATCCAGGCAGGAAAATACACAGAGGCCGCTAATGGCATGATGAATTCAAAATGGGCCAAGCAAACGCCGTCACGAGCCCAACGCCATGCAGAACAGATGCGCACAGGCAAATGGGTCATTAAGGCAGGATTCTAATGAATATCAGATTAATTATCGGATTGTTGTGGATCGCATTTATTTGCTTTGTGTCCTGGTGCAGTTATGACTATGGCTACAAGAAAGCACGAACAGAACAAATAGATAATTATGAGGACATGATCAAGCAACTGAAAGCTGATGTAGATAAGGCGCTCCAACGTGAGCGTGATGCCTATAAAAAACAAGAGCAAATTGAATCTGACTTTCTTGCCAAGCAAAAGGAAATCGAGCACAATGCGAACAGCACTATTGATGAGTATCGCACTAACACTGTCAGGTTGCGTGAGTCACTCAAAGCCAAACAATGTCCCGATGTGTCCTCAGTTGCCGGCAGCACCAGCGGCAATCATGCAGAAACAACAGGCGGACTTCTCGACACAGATGTTGAATTTCTTATTCGTCAAGCCGCAAGGGCAGACCAAGTCGCAGAGCAACTAGCAGCTGCGCAGCAACTCCTAGAGCAAGATCGGGAGGTGTGCAATGGTCAGACGTGATGTAACTCGTTGTTTACAAATAATAGTTTCTCAAGGTACTTCCCAGGGGGCACCCTAAGCGGGGGCAAAGTCCTCGCGCCGTTCCATATCTGTGTCAATTTTCAAACCGGTTTAAACATCTATATCTCAACCATATTTGAGCTGGAACTTGTGCTTTTATGTCAGTCACACAAAAGGGTCGAATCGTAAACAGGACGGGGCTTTCAGAGGTTTTTGGAGTCGCGCTCAATACGATCGATTCTTGGGTTCGCCAAGGTTGTCCAGTTGTTCAAAAGGGTGGGGGAAAAGGGCAGGAATGGCAGTTCAATACAGCTCATGTTTCAAAGTGGTTGCGTGATCGAGATGTGGAAGAAGCTACTGGCGGAATTCCAGATGACATTGAGATGCTACGGATCCGTAAGCAGAAAGCAGAAACTGAATTGGCAGAGCTGGAACTGGCCATAAAAAAAGGTGAAGTGGCATTAGTTTCTGAATATGAAAAAGTCTGGGCAATGTCTATGGGGCAACTTAGACAAAATATCATGGGTGTTCCGCAACGTGCAGTTTTACAGTTGCTTGGTGAAACTGATGAATTGGTGTTTAAAGAAAAGCTCAGAGCTGAAATTGTATTAGCACTGGAACAGACTGTTGAATCAGAGGAATTTTTCGAGGAAGAAGAACTGTGATTGTAATCAGTAGAAATGAGGCTTTGGCGCAAGGTTTAAAACGTTATTTTACTGGAGTCGCTTGCAAGAATAATCACATTGCCGAACGTACGGTTTCTAATTTTACATGCATTGAATGTCAAAAAGAGAAAGCTAAAAAAGATTATGAGGAAAATCCAGATAAATGGATTAATCGTCGCATGGATTGCTACAAAAACAATAAAGAAAGTGAACGTAGTAAGATGAAAGCCTATTATTTAGATAATCTGGAGAAGCAAACTGCTGCACGAAAAAAAAGATATTATGAGAAAGCAGAGGAAAATCGTGCTTATAGTCGAGAGTGGTCCAAGAAAAATAAATTACGCCGTAAAGTTAGTCATGCCAACAGAAAGAAAAAGATAATTCAGGCAACACCAAGCTGGTTTGGTGAGTTGGATCAGTTTGTTTTATCTGAATCTTATGCCCTCGCAGAATTAAGACAGCAAATAACGAGTATTGAATGGCAGATTGACCACATGATTCCAGTACAAGCAAAGAACGTATGTGGTTTGCATGTTTGGAATAATTTTCAGGTCATACCTGCATATTTAAACAATTCAAAGAAAAACAAATTAAAGTTTATTCATCCATTTGAATGGATTTATGCAGCATGATGATGTTTAGCAATATGAACGCTGTTTATTCTGCTATGCAACGATCAATGCAGAATTTACTACCCCCACCGGATCTAAAGCCAAGCGACTGGGCTGAGAAAAATATTAAAATTCCAGTGGGGAATGCTATTCCAGGTCCAATCAATTTTGATAATGCACCTTACCAGCGCGGCATGATCGATGCCATTAAAGAGCGTGGGGTAAGACGTATTTCCTATATGACCGGCGCACAGCTGGGGAAAACGACGGTTCAACAATGTGCAACCAGTTATTTCATTGCGCATGAACCAAGGTCTCAAATATTTGTCCAGCCGACCCAAGGCGATGTTCAGACATTTTTGGAAACCAAACTTCGCCCAATGCTGGAATCAAACCCAGAAATAGCGAGAAAGATGGCAAAGCCACGTAGCAGGGATGGTGTGAACAACAGTCGCATGATTTCTTATATTGGTGGGTGGTTGTTATTTAGTTGGGCGGGCTCACCAAAGACCTTGCGCGGCCGTTCAGCACCGGTGACGCACGCGGACGAAGTGGACGGAATGGAGGCTACAGCAGAAGGTGATCCGGTGGAGTTATTGTCTCAGCGTGCTGCTACGTTTGGAGACCAGGCACTAAGAACCGAGTCCAGCACACCAACGGTCGCTGGTGCCAGTCGTATCGAAAATGCCTTTAATGAAGGTGACCGTCGCCGTTATTACGTGCCATGTCCACATTGTAGTGAAGCCCAGTTTTTAAAATGGGAAAATGTCACCTGGGAAGGGCGTAAATCCAGCAATATTCAGGATGCGCGTGAAGATTTAGACCAGGAACATCATTCGGAAACCGCCGGTTATCGCTGTGAGTGTTGCGGTCAGGTCTGGACCGATGGCGAACGGATTGCCGCCATTCGTAATGCGGAAAAACTGGGACATGGTTGGAAGGCAGAAAAACCGTTCCGTGGTCATATCAGTTTTCATGCACCGGAAATGCTGTCCACATTCTGTAAAATGCGCGATATCGTGCAGTCTTATCTGGATAAGCTGGCACTGGATGATTTGCAGGTATTCGTCAACGTATCACTGGGTGAAACCTACGAGGAAAAAGGTGATAAAGCCGATCCGGAAACCTTGCAAAACCGGGCTGAAGAGTACAAATCCACGGTGCCCAATGGTGGTGTGTATCTCACCTGCGGCATCGATATGCAGATGGACCGTTTAGAACTGGAAATTGTCGCTTGGGGAGCAGGTGAGGAAAGCTGGTCCATTGATTACCGGGTATTGTGGGGTGATCCACTGGGTGAAGAAGTCTGGGAAGATTTAGACGATATTCTGGAAAGTACCTATCTGCATGAATCTGGCGCTCAACTTTCGATTTCAGCATCGTGTCTGGATACCGGTGGTACAGCTGGCTATACACAACGGGCCTATGAATACGTGAAAAGCCGCCGCAACCGTAAACTGTTCGCCATCAAAGGACGTGGTGGTTGGGGCATGCCGATTGTGCAAAGTCCACAACGTAAACAGTCGGGTAAAGACAAACGTAAAATTGACCTGTTCATTGTCGGCACGGATGAAGCCAAACTGGTAGTGATGCGTCGTTTGGATCTGGACAAACAAGGACCGGGTTATTGTCATTTCCCGATTGAACGGGAAACAGAATGGTATCGGCAATTAACGGCTGAAAAATTGGTTACGCGCTACATTAAAGGACAGCCGATCCGCGAATGGCACAAGCCAGACCGGGCACGTAACGAAGGCTTGGACTGCCGTGTTTATGCATTGGCTGCTTTGAAAATCATGCAGCCAAATTTAAAGCGCATTGCGGAACGTGTGGCGATGGGTGGCGATCATATTCGTACTGTTCAATCTGATGAACCAGTGAAATCATCATCTACCATCATTCGCAAGAAAGCGAAAGTTGCTGAAAATAACGTGGATGCAGTGCAGCCGGCTATGATCATTAAAAAGCGTAAGGTGTTCGGGAACAAGAAATGAGTGCGAATCTTTATTGTTAAAAAAGCACCTTATGGTGCTTTTTTTATATTCTTAGCTTCTTCAAGCATAAAGAGCGCGGTCTTCTGAATCTCAGGCCACTCTACGTTTTTTTTACTTAAAACTTTAGCAATAGCAAGTGCTGCGTGATTTAGAGCGGCTTCATATCCTTGGTCAAAGCTATTTTGATCTTGCTCGAAGCTTTCTTCAAGCCGAGACACAAGTTCAGATGTAATTGAACGGTTATTGGCGAAAGCTGCCTTTTCTATATCTTCTTTTAGCTTCGAAGGTATTCTGAAGTTTACTTGTGAATATTCTTGAGCCATAGCAGTTCAGTAAGGTGTGAAATTATTTTAATGATATATAGCAAAACGCTTTACTTCAATAAAGTATTTTGCTGTAAATTAAAACGCTATAAAGCAAAACACTTTAAAAGGAGTAAAAATGACGCGACATGTCAAGCAGCTAAATGTCCGAATGGCTCATGAAAATATAGATGGGCTGAAAAAGGCAGCAGCAGAAAACCGTCGTTCTTTGACAGCACAGTTGAATACTATTGTTGAAGAATGGCTTAAACAAAACCAAAAGAGTGCGAAAGCATGAAATCAACAGACAACAAAAAAGCCCAGACTTTCGACGGACAGGGCTTTGATGTAGTCAATAACAGAGAGAAATTAACTATGAATAGTTTAACCCAAATTGCAGTGCCTTTCCATAATACTGAACTTTATGTTGTTGAGCATAATGGGCAGCCTTACACGCCCATGAAGCCAATTGTTGATGGTATGGGCTTGGACTGGAAAAGTCAGTTTGTGAAATTAAAAGAGCGTTTTAATTCAACTATGGTGGAAATCACCACAGTTGCTAACGATGGTAAAAGCCGATTAATGATCTGTTTACCAGTTCGAAAATTGGCTGCATGGCTTTACTCTATTCATGCCAACAAAGTAAAACCCGAACTTCGTGAAACGGTCATTACGTACCAAAATGAATGTAATGATGTGCTTTGGGATTATTGGAGTAAAGGTCAGGCAATTAACCAACGCCATACTATTACGCCTGAGCAGAAATCTACCCTACAAGAGATTGTTGAGCGCAAGGCAGGAGATCAACGGGCATTACGAGCACAAATCTGGACTCGCCATAATAGACATTTCAATATCAACTCTTACCACGAGCTGCTCACAATCCACTTTGATGATGCAGTGAGGTATCTGGAAGAAATGGAGGTGAAGGGTAAAATTGAGCAAACATCATTTGAATTGCTAGCTGCCGATACAACCAATAAGGTTATGGATTACTACTGGGCGCTGCACCAAGAAATCAAACGGTTAGGCGGTAAAGTACCTGATGCTCCTAAATTTGATGAAGATACTCTAGTTAGAGCTACTGTCACTCGCATGGTGCAAGGTAGTCGTATGATGTTGCACATGGGTTACGACAATAAACCTACAATCCAATTAATTCCGAGTGATAACTGGATTTTAAGTAGTGACAATATTGCACAAATTATTGGAGATCCATCTGGACCTAAGAAAGAGCTTCTACCTGAAATTATTCAAGCAGCAGCTAAACGCTTAACCAAATAATTCCACCACTTATTCCGTTTTACGGAATATCTATGAATTATTAAATTCCACTAGATATTCCGTAGAGCCTTTTTATTTAACCTTTATTCATGGTTTTCCAGATACATTTACGTTCAAGGTACAGTCATGAAAAACTGAATAATGAAAAAACCCCGCTGATTATCGAAGATTGATGCTAGAAAAAGCGCATTTTCGGTAATCATTCTTCATGAGTTATGTACGATTCCCCACAAAAATTACGGCAGGTGTGACGTTTAAGCAGAGCTTTAACTTAACCGCATATCCTGCAACGGGTGGCTGGTCACTGGTGGTTTATCTGCGTGGTGCCACGAGCATAAACATGCAATCCACTGCCGATGGCAACCAGCATCTATTCAATATTTCCGCTGAAACCACAAAAACCTACCAGGCCGGGCATTACGGCTATTCATTACGTGCCGTCAATATTTCCGGTGAAGTTGAAGAACTGGACAGTGGTGTGCTGGAAATTATTGCCGATTTATCTGCGATTAACACCAGTACAGACCTGCGCAGCCATGCACAGAAAACACTGGCAGCACTGGAAGCGGTGATCGAGGGGCGTGCGTCACTGGATCAGGAACGTTACCGCATCAATAACCGTGAACTGTACCGGACACCCTTAGAAACTTTACTGAAATTGCGCTCTTTATACCGTGCCGAAGTTGCACGTGAACAAGCCAAGGCCAAAGGCAAAAGCCTGTTTGGTCAAGTTGTCCGTGTGACGTTGGAGTAATTGCGCATGTTTAGTTTTAAAAGACAGATTCCCGATGTTCCGCACGTGACCCAGCTTGGAAATACCGAATTTGAAGCGGTCAACAAGGGCCGCCGTTTATATCGTAACGCAGTACGCATGTTTAAGGCGGGTGTCAGCAACCGCTTAACCAGCAACTGGCCATCTACACCGATGACTGCCGATCTGATCATTGAGCGTTATCAGCGTACGCTGGTTGCCCGTAGCCGAGAGCAATGTACCAACAACGACTATGGCAAACAGTACCTGCGTTTAACCCATCAGAATATTGTCGGGCCACAAGGCGTTTTGCTGCAGGCACAGATTAGAACAACCGCCGGCAAGCTGGACAACAAAGCCTGTGATGCCATTGAGCAAGCCTGGGAGCAATGGAGCAAGAAACAGAATTGTGACATTCAGGGCAAGAAGTCTTGGCGATCCATTCAGCGATCCTGTGTGATTTCAGCGGCCAAGGATGGTGAATTCTTTGCACGGATGATTCGTGGTGATGATGCAGGGCCGTTGGGATTTGCCATTCAGTTAATTGATGCACAGCGTTGTCCCGTGAGTTATAGCGCAAAGCTACGAGATGGCTATTTCATCCGTCAGGGCATCAAGTTCAACAAATATGGCCGTCCAGTGTCCTATTTCTTTGATGCAGATAGCGAAGAAGAAACCCAATACCGACACGGCAGCGGTAATTATATCGAAGTTCCGGCGGATCAGATCATTCATGGTTATCTGGAAGAGATTATCGGCCAGAAACGTGGTTTGCCCTGGACAGCGACCAGCCTGTTCCGTATGCGCCAGCTGTCCGAGTTTGAAGATTCAGCCATCATCAATGCACGGACATCAGCAAACAAGATGGGTTTCATTCAATGGAGAGATGGTCATGGGCCTGAGTTTGATTCAGATGAAGATGAAATCCTGATTGAATCACAAGCGGGTGAATTTCCAGTACTGCCACAAGGGGCTGAACTGAAAGAATGGTCACCCAATTATCCAACCGGTGAATTTCTGCCATTTCATAAAGCCATGCTGCGCTCAATGGCTGCCGGCATGGGCGTGCTTTACAACAACCTGGCCTCGGATCAGGAAGGGGTGAACTTCAGTTCGATCCGTCAGGGCACACTGGATGAGCGCGAACACTGGAAAGAGTTGCAGCAGTGGCTGATCGAATCACTGGTTGAGCCGGTATTTAATGCCTGGCTGGAGTATTCATTGCTACGTGGCCAGATTTCAAAAGGCAATATGCCGTTAAAAGCGGTTGATATTGACCGTTACAGAGCAGTGTCATGGCAGCCGCGCCGCTGGCAATGGATTGATCCGTCCAGTGATGTGGCCGCTGCTGAAAAATCCAAGAACAACATGCTGACTTCACCCGGGGCCATCATCCGTGAACAGGGTAAAGATCCACAAACGGTCTGGGCAGAGATTGCCCGTGACACCCGAGCCATGATGGATGAATTGGTGGCGCAGGGGATTTCACAGGAAGTTGCAGAAGAAATGGTACTGGCTAGCATGGGCCGCAAACAAACAGGCGCTGTAGGTCGTCCAAAAGAGGGTATGTAATGCGTACAAATCGAGTGAATTTTGCAATGGCATTGGCGGGCATGAACTTTACCCGTGATGCTGCTGGCACACAGCAGTTGCCGGAATTTAACAAAGAAGCCTTAACCCGCTCATTCATTTTTGAGCGTGCCTCGGTGGATGAAGATAAACGCACAGTCGAGTTGTCATTTTCCAGTGAAGTGGAAGTGGAACGCTGGTTTGGTTATGAGGTTTTAGACCATTCTGCAGGTGCCATGCGTATGGATCGCATCATTGGCGGTTCCTTGCTGATTAACCATGACTGGGATGATCAGGTTGGGGTGGTGGAATCGGTGCGGGTGGATGCCGACAAGAAAGGTCGTGCCGTGGTGCGTTTTGGACGTTCACCCCGTGCGGAGGAAATCTTTCAGGATGTGAAGGACAGTATTCGCAAGCAGGTATCGGTAGGTTACCGCGTCCTCGGGGCAAAACTGAAAGAAACCCGCGAAGATGGCGATGTGTATCTGATCACCGATTGGGAACCTTATGAGATTTCACTGGTGTCTGTACCGGCTGACATCACCGTGGGCGTGGGGCGTTCCGGTGAAAAACTGAATAATGAAAAACCGCCAGTCAATGCTGAAAATGAACCCAAAGCAGCTACTCCAGCGAAACAGCAAAGAGCACTCAATATGAAGTTTGAATATTTTACCGATGCGAATGGCAACTACTGCCGCCAGCAAGTCAACGAAAATGGTGAGCGTTTCGGCCAGATCGAAATCGTACGTGCAGCGGATGACACAGCACAACGTGGTGCCGAAAATGAGCGTAAACGTGTTGCTGAATTGATGCAACTGGGCGAGCGTTTCGGTGCGTCTGATCTGGTACGTCAGTACATTGATGAAAACAAAACCCCGGCTGAGTTGCAGACGGCCATTTTAGAGCGTCAGCACAGCAACCAGGGTAAACCGGTCACTGAAAAACCAAAAGCGCAAAACGCCAATATCGGCATGACCGGTGATGAAGTTCGTCGTTTCTCCTTGATGCGTGCCGTTCGTGCCATGTTGCCGGGTGCAACTCAGGCGGATATTGAAGCAGCATCGTTTGAACGTGAATGTTCTGAAGCAGCAGCAAAAGCCTATGGCCGCAGTGCACAAGGCATCATGGTGCCTGCAGATGTATTGAGCCGTGCCTTTGAAATCGGTGGCAATACATCGGGTGCAACTTTGGTGGGTACAGATCATCGTGCCGATATGTTCATTGACCTGTTGCGCAAGCGTACAACATTACTTCAGCTTGGCTACATGATGAATGGCCTTGTGGGTGATGTGGATATTCCGAAACAAACCGGTGGTGCAACTGCTTACTGGGTCGGTGAAGGCGAAGCTGCAACCGGTTCACAACCATCTGTGGGTCAGCGCAAATTGTCGCCGCATACGGTTGCTGCTTACACAGACATCACCCGTAAATTACTGCAACAAGGTACGCCAGATGCTGAAAATCTGGTATGGAATGACTTGAACAAAGCGATTGCTTTGGAAATTGACCGTGCCGGTTATTACGGTACAGGCCTGAACAATCAGCCAACAGGTTTGAAAAACATTTCCGGCATCAACGCAGTGAACTTTGCTGCAACCGATCCGACATTTGCGGAACTGGTAAGTATGGAAACCGCCGTTGCGGCTGACAATGCTGAAGTGGATCGCATGGCCTATGTGATTAATGCCACCACCCGAGGTACGTTAAAAACTACGCCAAAATTCGGTTCAGGCACAGAAGCGACGATTTGGGAACAGGGCAACACGGTCAATGGTTACCGTACTGAAGTCACCAACCAGATCGCGGCGGGTGATGTGTTCTTTGGTAACTTCGCTGACCTGATCATCGGTTTGTGGGGTGGTCTGGACATTACCGTTGACCCGTATGCACTGAGCACTTCAGGCGGCCTGCGTATTGTGGCATTCCAGGATGTGGATTTTGTGCTGCGTAACAACGAATCCATCTGCTACGGTGTGAAACCTGCCATCTAATAGCTAAAGGGCAAGCCACATCACGTGGCTTGTTTTAACTGATAATTTTGGTGATGAATATGTCAAAAGTAGTTATTGCACTGACTTCAGCGATTGTGATCAGCGGTGTAATCCGTAAAGCGGGTGAAGAAGTGGAAGTCAGTCAGGAATTCGCCCGTGAGTTGCTGCACCGTGGCCGTGGCACATTGGTCCAGTCGGATGCGGTTCAGGATGACGAGCATGAAGAAACCATTGATTTATCCAAAATGAAAAAGGATGAACTGGCGGCCTTGGCGACTGAATACCAGATCGAGAATCCGGCCTCTTTTACCAAAGAACAGCTGATTGAAAAGATTTCTGCTGCTGCACACGAGGCTGAATAATGCCTGCACCAAGTTGGGAAAATCTGGATGTTTTTCTGCAGACAGACGCTGCTGGCGGTTTTGCAATTTCCGCCACGGTTGAGTTTGCGAATGGATCAGCAAGCCGGACCATGACCGGTATTTTTGATGAGCCGTATCTGAATGCTCAGCTTGGAGAATATGAGGTTGACGATGCTCAGCCTCGTTTCACCTGTAAAGAAATGGACGCCGTCGGAATCAAACGCCAGGATACTTTGATACTGGGTGACGGTCGCCGGTTTTTTATCATGTCTTATCCTCAGCCAGATGGCACCGGCATGGCGATGCTGAAACTTGAGGTGCTGGATGATTCAACTTGATATTCGTGCCGAAGGGATTCAGGCCATTGTTAATGAACTGGAACCGACCGAAAAACAGGCACAAGCCGCTTTAAGACGAACCCTCAGCCGCATGGCAAAATGGTTGCAAACCCGTACTGCACGCGGTTTGAGTAAAGAGCTGGAAATGCCGCAAAGGATTATCCGCCGCCGCCTCAAAAAAAGTTCGATTGTGAAAACCAGTGCCGGATTCTCCATCCGTCTGTTCTACGGTTTGAATGATGTGGCACTGATCCATCTGGGTGCCAGACAGACCAAACGTGGCGTATCTGCCGGCAAGCGCCGTGTCGATGGTGCGTTTATCAGTAAAACCAAGCATCAAGTCTTTAAACGTGTCGGAAAGGCACGCCTACCTATCGAAAAACAGGCCGAAACCATCAAGGCTAAAGCAGACAGTTATCTGGAAGGGGCTGAATTTAATTCAGTCGATTTTCACGCGCAGTTTTTTAAGACATTGGAGCATGAATTGAAATGGCAAATGCGTTAGCCGGTGCTGATCTGGAGCTTTTGCACAGCACCATTGTTGAAAAATTAAAAGCTCAATTTCCGCAGTTTAAAATTGTCGAGTTCTACCGTGAGGAAGAAGAACGCCGTGCGCCAAGCCAGCAGAATTTGCCTGCGTTAATTCTGGACCTGCCGGAACTGGAGCTGGATCCTGAAGGCGATATGTACACGGAACAGTTGCCACTGGTGGCACGTTTTGAAGCACGGGTGATTGATACCTTTAACCAGCCGAATGCCAAACTCAATATTAAAAAACTGGCCGTTCAATTGGCCTATTACATTTTTAAAAACAAACGCTTTCACGCCTTGAATAATTCGGCGGTAGGTCGTGCCACTGTGGATGCCATCGTGGAAGATGATTTCTTTCCAGAACTGGATCGTTTTGAAGTCTGGCGCGTGGATTTCTCCATGCAGCTCGGCATTGGTGCAAATATCTGGGATGAAACCGGTGAAGTGACACCGGATAATCCGCTGTTTATTTTTGCCGGAGAACAGCCGGTTCAGCTTGATGGTGACTTGCCGCTGGATGGTGCGAAAGACCTGACCGGATATGAACCAAATAATGGCCCGGGTAACGAGGCAAATTATCAGCAGGTGATGCCATGAGTTATCAAGCATCACAAACAGACCGCTTGCTGGCAAACCTGATCCGTTACGGGCGAATTCAGTCTGTGGCAGATGGTGTGGCCACGGTTGATTTTGATGGTGAAGTGGTGACTGGTCTGACCTGGATCAAACAGCGTGCTGGGGATGACCGGGAATATCACGCACCCAGTGAAGGGGAACAGGTGGTGGTACTTTCCCCCAGTGGGGAATTGTCGCAAGGTGTGATTGTCGGTTCGATTTCTCAGGATCTTTTTCCTGATGCTGGCAGCGATGCCAATCCACGAACCATCTATGCGGACGGCACGGTCATTGAGTACAACAAAACCAGCCATACACTCAGCATTGATACCAGTGCAGCATCTGGAATGGTCTTAATCAAATGTAATGCGGCCACGATTGAAGCGGTTTCAAGCGTCACGATTGATGCACCGAATACCACATGCACCGGTAATTTATCTGTGGCTAAATCACTCACCATGGGTGCTGGTGGCGGTACAGCGACCATTACCGGCAATGTGGCCATTAGTGGCGGAACATTAACCCATAACGGCAAAAACATTGGCGATAACCATCAGCATACTGGCGTGCAGACAGGCGGTGGCAATACAGGCGGGGTGCTGTAAATGATGAGTCGTGACACGGGAAAAACTGTAGAAAGAATCGAGCACCTCAGACAGTCCATTATAGACATACTCACAACCCCCATCGGTAGCCGGGTGATGCGCCGTGATTATGGATCACGGTTGTTTGAACTGATTGATGCGCCGGTGAACCGGGAAACACTGGTGGACTACTATGCTGCAGTGGCTGAAGCACTGGATCGCTGGGAAGACCGGATTCAGGTACAGCAGGTGGATATTACCAGTGCAGCGGTGGGCTCCATTACCTTGAGTATTACCGGTAAATATCTGGTGGATGGTCAAACTGTGAGATTAGACGGTATTCAAATTAACAAATAGGCAGTATATGGCTGGTTCAACAACCGCAGTAGATTTATCCCTGCTGAGTCCTCCTGATGTGGTCGAGCAGATTGATTTTGAAGTCATCCTTGCTGCGGCGCTGGAAGATTATTATGCAAAAATGGACGCGCTTGGCATTGAATACACCAAGCTGCGTGAATCTGATCCGGCGTACAAACTGGCTGAAGCCTTTGCCTATCGAGAAATGCTGGTGCGGCAGCGTGCCAATGATTCAGCCAAAGCGGTGTTATTGGCTTATGCAAAAGGCAATGATTTAGAACATAAAGCGGCAGAGCGCAATCTGCAGCGTCTGGTGATTACGCCTGCAACAGAAATCGAACCCGCTGTCATGGAAGCTGATGAAACCTTGCGTGCCCGTGTGCAGCTGGCACCGGAAGGTTATACCACTGCAGGATCGGAAGGTTCATATATCTTTCATGGCATGAACGCAGATGTGCGAGTCAAAGACATTCAGCCAGATTCGCCGACGCCAGGCATTGTCAATATCTACGTGCTTTCAACTGAAGGCAATGGCACAGCCTCGGAAGAACTACTCACGATTGTTGAAAATGCACTGAATAAAAAAGAAGTCCGCCCACTGACCGACAGTGTCAATATTTTCTCTGCCAGCATTATCAATTATGAAGTCACCGCTGTTTTGCAGATTGAAGATGGTCCGGATGAATCGGTGATTCTGGCTGATGCACTGGCACAGCTTTCCGAATACACCAGCAAAATGCATGCGCTTGGACGCTCTCCAACCCTGTCTGGTATTTATCAGGCATTACACCGCCCAGGTGTGAGTAATGTGGTGCTGACATCACCGGCAAGTAATCTGGCAGTTTCAACCGGTCAGGCGGCTTACTGCAATCTGGTAAACGTGACCACGGTACGACTGGGAGCATAGTATGAAAAGTTTGCTAACTCCCAATTCGACCAAGTTTGAAATCAATTTTGAACAAGCCTTTGCCCGTGTTTCTGATGTCAGTACACCAGCGCGAACCTTTAACAATCCAATGCTTGCGCCTAGCGTGGCGTTGCCTTGGTTAGCCTGGGAACAGTCGGTCGATTACTGGAACCGTGAGTGGAATGATGAGCAAAAGCGCAACACCATTGCCAGTGCCTACTTTGTGCATTGTCACAAAGGAACCATTGGTGCATTAGAGCTGGCACTCAATTCACTGAATATCGCGGTTCGTGTCGAAGAATGGCACAAGATGAGTCCAATCGGATCACCTTTCACCTTCAAAATTCACATTGAATCCAACCAGATCGGTGTGAAACAGGCACAGATTCAAGAATTATTAAAGATCGTACAGAACAGTAAGAACCTGCGTTCGCACATGGTCGGTCAGACCATCACGGTGAAAAGCAAAGCGGAAGTTTATACGGCTGCAGTGACACAGCTTGGAAATGAACTGGATTATGCACTGAATGCGGGTGGCCTTTATCCAGATGGTGGATGGCTGTTGGATGGTTTAGAAAAATTGAATGGGATACTAATTTGATATGACAGATTTAACTGCAGTTTCACAATGGTCGCCAGTGCGGCAACTGGAAAAAACTGACCAGGCTATTGCCGGCCCCGGCGGTATCATGAATGCGCAGGCGCAGGCACTAGCTAATCGCACCCAGTATTTAAAAGACAATTCAGTGACAAAGTCGGAACTTGCTGCAAAAAGCTCAGGTTATTACAAGTCTTATGCCACACTTGCAAGCGCAAATGCTGATATTGCCAACATTCCATTTGGTACATCTGTGAAAGTGCTAAGTGCGACAGATGGCGGGGAATATTATAAAGCAACATCGAATGCAACAATGCTCACCAAGTCTGAATATGATCCGGAAGCAAAAGTCACTGCACTGTTAAACGCTCGTGATGGTGAAAACGAAACAGCGGACGCAAGAATAAATACAGCATTACAGATGATCGCTTACGCGCTTGCAATATTGCGCGAAGACTATGATGCAGATGTTTTAAAAATTACCACAGACATTGCAACAAATAACAGTGCAATTGCAACAAATAACAGAGCAATTGCAACGAATGATGCATCTATAGCGGCAATCAAAATCACAAATGAACAAGTAAAAAGTGACATTGCAAGAATACTGGTTGCAGTTGAAAACATGATTGTTGCAATGGTAGACAACCGTGCTGATTTCGATAGCACTATAACAACTTTGAATGCAACTGATACATCACTGACAACAGCATTAAGCAATCTGTCTATTGCGATGAATACAAGTAATCAGCTGTTAGCAATTGCACTAAATGAAATTGTTTCACCAACACCATAATTGAGATAAAGATATGACCACTATTTTAGTTAAAGATTCGCTGCGCCAGTCAGTAGAGGCGGCATCAGATGGAAAGCAGACTGTGCTTTACACAGCAAAAGGCCAACCGACATTTATGAACATCATCAATAAGTTTGATATGTTTAGTATTGATCCATCATTAAGCGGTACGCACCCTGCCTTTATTATTGATGGTGTGGAAAAAAGCCAGATTTTTGTCGGAACATACAATGGTGTTGTAAAAAATGGCGAGCTTTTGAGCTTGCCAAACCAAGACCCTGCCAACTCACTTAACTATGACCAGTTTTTAGCGTATGCACGCGCCAACGGCAATGGTCACCATCTGATCACCAATGCCGAATGGTCAGCGATTGCCTTATCTTGCTATAAAAACAATACGCAGCCGCTTGGCAACACGTATTACGGTCGCAGCTCGGAAGATGCGACACAATTTGGCCGTCGTTCAGATGGTGTGGATGCCTCTGCAGGTATTACAACTGGATCTGCGCGCACGTTGACAGGTTCAGGCCCAGTAAGCTGGCGGCACAATGGCAAGTACAACGGTATCAGTGATCTGTCTGGCAATGTCTGGGAATGGAATTCCGGCATGCGTTTGCTGAATGGAGAAATTCAGATTATTGCCGACAATAATGCCGCAAAACTCGCCATTGATCTGGGTGCAACATCTGCGGAATGGAAAGCCATTGATGGAGCCACTGGTAATCTGGTGAAGCCAAACGGCAGCGGCACAACCGTGGGCACCGTCAAGTTTGCTTCATCTGGAACTGCCGACTATACCCTGGTGATCTCCAGTGGTGGTGCATTTGGCGCAATGACCAACCCGTCCACCACAAAGCCGGTGTCAGCCGCTGCATTGAATAAACTCAAGGCGCTCGGCTTGTTCCCATTGGTGAGTGGCTCTGCAAACTTCGGTGCAGATTGTTTTTGGTACAACCTAACTATTGAGTCGATACCCATCCGCGGCGGCAGCTGGGGCAACGGTGCGCCAGCCGGTGTGTTCGCTCTCCTCTCGTACAACGTTCGCACGACCTCGTACCCGAGCATTGGGGCCCGTCCAGCTTTTGTAAATCTGTAATCTGTAGCGTGCAATCTGTTGCGTGCGCGATAGCGCACGTAGTTAAAAATGAAGGTGTTTTGTGTCAAATAACGATTTATTAAATTGCCAAGCAATTGGTCCGCAAGCGCATTGCCTGCCAGCAGACACTGAAGCTGCTGGATGAAATTATTGATTCAAGTGGTGGCGGAGTGGGTTTGCCCATTGGCAATTTAACCTCCCAATTACTGGCCAATATGTATTTGCATGAGCTGGATGAGTTTGTGAAGCATCGGCTGAATGAAAAATATTACATTCGCTATATGGATGATTTTTGCATTTTTCACCATGACAAGGATCACTTGCGCCATTTGCGTATTGATATAGACCGGTTTTTATTTGAAAAGCTCAGGCTGAAAACCAATGCCAAAACCCAGATATTTCCAGTTTCCTTGCAGCACGGCAGGGCACTGGATTTTTTGGGTTATCGCATGTGGCCAACCCATCGGAGGCTGCGTAAAAGCTCCATTTCAAGGATCTACCGAAAAATCAGATTCATGAAAAAACGCTATGCAAAAGGAACAATGACCGCCAAGCGCATCCGGGCATCAATTATTTCATGGGTAGCACATGCATCACATGCTCAAAGTCGTGGGCTGCAAGTATCGATACTAAATAAGGCAATATTTGTAAAAAACCATACATCAATACATGGTTTGAAAAGTTACGTTTTAATTAATTGCAAAAAGGAAACATTGTTATGCTAGAACTACTGACAAATAAAGATGGTGTTGAAGTACATTATGTGAACTTCACTCGAGAATCATTTTCCATTATTTCACATGCAACTGGTGCTGAAATAAATGCTGTAGATTTTGAAGAGATTTTTCCTGGGTTTATAAATATTGCAACATCTGTAAGTAATTATTCTACTTCTGAATTAATCGGTGAATTAAGTCAGTTAAATCGTGATTATATCTGGGCGCATGTGTCTGGAGGTTTATGATATGTCTTATAAAACTATCCATACTATCCTTGGTCTACAGCTTTTAGCACAGGCAGAATCGCAAGGCACACAGATTCGGCTGACGCACATGGCCATCGGTGATGGCAATGGCTTTCCAGTGGGTCCAGTTGAAACACAAACACAGCTGGTCCGTGAACAGTTCCGAACCAGCATTAACCGGGTATTCCAAGATCCGGAAAACGCCAACAAATTTACCGCAGAAATGATCATTCCACTTTCAACAGGTGGCTTTGTCATGCGTGAAGTTGGGGTATTTGACAGCAACGGCAACCTGATTCTGGTCGGTAATCTTCCAGACACATACAAGCCAACTGAAGCAGATGGACTGTTTCAGGGAACGGCCATCCGTATTCCATTCATGGTCAGCAATGCATCCACCATTGAGCTGATGATTGATCCAAACGTGGTGGTGGCAACGCATAGCTGGATCATCAATACACTGACCCCGGCTTACCTGTTCCCAGGCGGAACCACTGGACAGGTTTTAAAGAAATCATCCAACATTGATGGTGATACAGTTTGGGCCGATCCAGCAGAAACAAACGTGTTTGTCGATAGCATTGAAGAAGAACAGTTGCTGGCTAATTTGCAAACCGTGGTGACCTTATCCACGGCGACCACTACCGGTCTGGCGGTGTATATCAATGGCCAGCGTATTGCCAACAAGGTTGGTGCAGATGGCTGGACACCGGCATCAGCCAACAGAATTACACTGGGTCAGGCCTATGCAGCAGGTTCAAAGATTCTATGTGTGCAGAACGATCCGCTGGGATCCGCACCCTATCCGCTGGCACAGGCAAACAATCTGTCAGATGTACCGGACAAGGCTTTAGCACGTGAAAATCTGAATGTTTTTGATAAACAGCAAACCCGTGCCAATGGTGTTCCACCTGGTGCAATTATGTATTTCGCAACGGATACTGCACCTGAAGGATATTTAAAGGCAAATAAAGCTGCTGTATCTCGTACAGTATTTGCTGAATTATTTGCAGCAATTGGAACACGATATGGTGCTGGAGATGGGGTAAATACATTCAATTTACCCGAAGGACGCGCTGAATTCCCACGTGGTGCTGATGATGGTCGTGGTATCGATATTGGACGGCAGGTCGGCAGTTGGCAATCTGGAAAAATGCAGGATCACTATCATGGTACTGGTGATTTTTTAAGTGATGGTAATGATGACTGGTATGCAATCATGCGTGATGGATGGTCTGGTCAATTTACTGGGCGCTGGGTAGCTGGTGAGTCAAATTATACTCGTTATGAAAATATTTCAGGAGGTTCTGGTGGTAATAGATATACAGGAACATCTAATCAACAAGAAGTTGGTGGAACGGAAACCCGTCCACGTAACGTCGCGTGGTTATGCTGCATTAAATATTAAGGAATAGACATGACTGGTAAGACTGTATATCAATGTAATCCTGCAGGTTTATTTGTGGGTGAATCTATTGCAGATGAATCCCCGCTGGAACCGGGTGTTTTCCTGATTCCTGGTGGTGCTGTTGAAATTCCACCACCAGAGCAATGGCCAGATGATCAATGGCCACGCTGGAATGGGGTAGCATGGGAACTGATCAGTAAACCGCAAGTACAGCAACCGCTTTCACCAGAGCAAAAACTGGCTGAATTCTTGAGTAGCAATCCGGATGTGATGGCGTTGATCAATCCAGTTGCATGAAAAACTGAATAATGAAAAACCGCCATAAATCCTCAAAAATGAATCAAAAATCAGAGCAAGATTGTGGATTCACACATGGCAGACAAATTCCTTCACGGTATTGAGAACGTCACTGTCGATGATGGCTCACGTCCAATCACGACAGTACGCAGCTCAACCATCGGTTTGATTGGTACAGCACCACTCGCAGACGAAACAGCATTCCCTTTAAACACGCCGGTACTCATTGCCGGATCACGCCTTGAAGCCGCCAAACTCGGTACAACCGGTACATTACCAGACGCGATTGATTCAATCTTTGACCAGATCGGTGCCGTGGTGGTGGTGGTCCGTGTCGAGCAAGGTCTGACAGACACCGAAACACTGGCCAATATTTTGGGTGGTGTGGATGCGGTGACAGGCCAGTATGAAGGCGTACATGCATCCCTTGCATCAGAATACATGCTCGGTTTTGGACCAAAAATTCTGCTTGCACCAGGCTTTACCCAAACTCGTACTTCAGGTGGCGTGTTGACTGCTGGCGTGACTGCTGGTGGTACGGGTTATACCGATGGCACTTATAACCTGACTGTAACCGGTGCCGGAACGGGTGCTGTGATCACGGCAACCGTCGTGGGTGGCATCGTCACCAGCACATCAATTGTGAATCCGGGTAGTGGTTATACCGTTGCACCGACCTTGGCACTTCCAGCCGGAGCGGGTGCAGGAACTGGTGCGACATTCAGCGTCACTGTGGGCACCGTGGGTAACGCCGTAGTGGCGGAAATGATTGGCATTGCTGAACGTTTAAAATCTGTAATTATTGCCGATGGCCCGAATACCAATGATGCCGATGCAATCGCGTATTCTGGTGACTTCGGTTCCAAACGTGTGTTCCTGGTTGATCCAAAAGCCCTGAAAATTGATGGTACAGGCGCGATTGCGACATCTTGGGCAAGTGCGCATGTTGCTGGCCTGATTGCCAAGTCAGACAATGATCGTGGCTGGTGGTGGTCTCCATCGAATCAGGAGATCAACGGTATTGTCGGTACGGCACGTGCGATTGATTTCCAGATGGGTGACGCGAACTGTCGCGCCAATTTGCTGAATGAAAAGAAAGTGACCACGATTATCCGTCAACAAGGGTATCGTTTATGGGGTAACCGGACATTGTCCAGTGATCCTAAATGGCAATTCCTGTGTGTGGTGCGTACCGCAGACATGATCGACGAATCATTGAAAGCAGCGCATTTGTGGGCGGTGGATCGTGGCATCACCAAGAACTATGTGAATGATGTGGTCGAGGGTGTCAATGAATACCTACGTTACCTGAAAAACATCGGGGCGATTTTGGGTGGTCAATGTTGGGCAGATCCACAGCTGAATTCAGCACTGGTCATTAAATCAGGTAAAGTTTATTTTGACTTTGACTTCACGCCAGTTTATCCAGCAGAGCACATTATTTTCCGCTCGCATTTGGTGGATGACTACATCAAAGACATTTTTGCGTAAGAGGGCATAAAGCATGAGCGTAGCAAAGAATATTCGCAAGAATTTCAACCTGTTTGTAGATGGTCGTGGTTATGCCGGGCAAACCGATGAATTCAATTTTCCTGAACTCAGCCTGCAGACCGAAGAATACCGTGCTGGTGGTATGGATGCACCGATTGACCTGACCACCGGTTTGGAAAAGCTGGTGGCTGACTTTACTTTGAGCTCAGCCAGTAAAGATGTGATGTCGTTATTCAGCGTGCGTGAAGGTGCACAGGTGAAGTTTACCGTGCGTGAAGCCATGGAGGATTTTGACGGTACAGTGGGCAGTATCGTGCACAACCTGACAGGGAAAATTATCAAGATTGCCCAGGGTGGTGCCAAGGCTGGCGAAGTGCCAAAAGACAAATATGATCTGTCTTTGACCTATTACAAAAAGACCATCAATGGCGATGTGGTTCATGAAGTTGACGTGATCAACATGGTGACCATCATTAATGGCGTGGACGTGCTTTCAGATATCCGTTCAGCATTGGGAATGTAAAAAATGACGCAGCAACTACCCGAATACATTACAGAAACCGCCGAAGGTGATTATCAGGTTACCCTCAGCAAAGCAGTGAATATTGATGGTGCTAAGGTTTCGGTTTTAACCATGCGTGAGCCGACTGTTCAGGATATGCTGGCAGCAGAATTGCAGAGCAAGGGACAAGGCGCAGCGCAGCAGGAAATCAACCTGCTGGCAAACCTGTGCGACGTAGCACCAGAGCATATTAAAAGCATGACGTTGAAGAACTACAGCCGTATGCAGGAAGCCTTCAAACTTTTTACATCATAAGTGCAAAAGACATCCGTGCTTTTGTACTGGGCTTGGCTTCATATACATCATGGCCACTGTCAGAAATTCAGGCGTTAAGAATTTCGCAGTTGCTGTGGTGGTGTGAGGATTTGCCGAAGGAATAAAGGGCAGCCGGAATGGCTGCTTTTTCGTTTTGAAAAACTGAATAATGATAAATCACGCCGTCCTCAGCAGAATTAAGCCATGAATTAAACCCATGTGATTGAAATGGCAAACAAGCGTTTAAATGCGATTATTGAAATCGGTGGCACAGTCTCGGGCACATTGCGCTCGGCCATCGGTTCAACCACCAGCCAGCTGTCGAAAATCGGTAGTGAAATTACCAAAGTCAAAAACAACCAGCGCCAGCTGGGTGATGCAATTAAAACATTCGGCGGTATGGGCAAGGATGTTGATAATCTGCGAACAAAATATGCAGCCACCGTCACTGAATTGAAAAAATTAGAATCGGCACAGTCACGTTTAAACAAAGTTGAATCTGCACGTCTGCAAAACAGCAAGAAGTTAGCGGAACTACAAAGCCAGATCGGAACGGCTGTGGCCACTGCTGCCAGTATGACCGCACCGGTGGTGATGGCCGCCAAGTTTGAAACCGCCATGCTGGGGGTGGCTAAACAGCTGGAAGGTGCCCGTGATGAAAATGGCAACCTGACAAAAACCTACTTTGACATGCAGAAGCAGGTGCAACTGTTAGGTCGTGAACTGCCGATTGCCACCAATGAAATTGCCGCCATGGTGTCGGCTGGCTTGCGTATGGGTATTGCCGGGGATGAGGTTGTCGGTTTTACCCGTAAAACAGCCGAGATGGCTACCGCCTTTGAATTGCCGGTAGAGGAACTGGCAGACAACATGGGTAAGATTGCCAATATGTATAAGATCCCGATTCCGGCCATCGGTGATCTGGCAGATTCGATCAACTACCTGGATGACAATGCTATCGCCAAGGGTGGCGACATCATTGACTTTATGCAGCGTGTTGGTGGTACTGCATCGATGGTGAAAATCAGTGGTAAAGAAACTGCAGCACTGGGTTCAACCTTACTTTCATTGGGTGAAAAATCAGAAACTGCAGCAACAGCAGTGAACGCCGTATTCTCCAAATTGGGTGCAGCAAATACCCAGTCCAAGCCGTTTAAAGCAATGGTCGATGAATTAGGTATGTCTACAGCAGAACTTGAAAAAGGGATGCAGACTAATACCATGGGCACCATTTACCAGGTCATGGAAAAAATCCGTGAATTGCCCAAAATTGCCAAGGAAGGGGAAACATCACAGAACGATGCCGTTGCCACTTTGTTTGGCGCTGAACACTGGGATAGTTTCTCGAAGTTATTGGAAAATCGTGCCGAACTGGAAAGACAGGTTGCGCTTGCTAATAGTTCTGCCGCCAAAGGCAGCATGTCCAAGGAAATGCTGGCGCGTATGGCCACCACCGAAGCGCAATGGAATACATTTAAGAATGTGCTTTCTGAATTGGCAGTGAACGTGGGTAGTGTGCTGTTACCTGTAGTCAATTCACTAATGGGGCAGGTTGGTGCTGTTGTGTCCAAGGTGGCGGACTGGTCACAAGCCAATCCTCAACTCACAAGAACGATTGTCATGGCGGTTGCCGGCCTTGCCACATTTAAGGTGGGGCTATTGGTAGCACGTTTAGCTCTGCTTGCAATTAAATCTCCAATCCTTGCAGGCGTGGGACTGATTGCTAGATTGCAAGGCGGATTGGCCATGACGGGTGGTGTCATTTCAAAGGCCATTCCACTGGTCAGAATGTTTGGATCTGAACTGGTCTCTGTTGGAGGTATGGCAGTTGGTGCAATCATGAAGATCATCCCGGTGATTGGCATGGTGGGCAAAGCCTTGCTGATGACGCCGTGGGGACTTTTCGCTACGGTCGCGGTTGCTGTTGGGATATTGATCTGGCGCAACTGGGATAAGATTAAAGAATTTTTTATCGATATGGGGCAAAAGATTTCCGAAACTGCAGGTCGGATCGGTGATGCTTTTGGCGCTGCATTTGATTGGGCTGTGCAAAAAATTCAGCCATTAATTGATGGCTTAAAGTGGATCGCAAACAATATTGGTGCAATTGCTTCCGGTATTAGTAGTGCGGCAAGTGGGGCCATGACCAAACTTGGGCAAGGTATCGACAAGGCGAAAAACTTTGTTGGTCTTGGCGGTTCATCAACCGCGCCGTCTGCACCAGTCGCACGTCCAGCACAAAAACCACCACAGGTACGTGGTTCACAATCCTTTATGGGAAGTCAGAGCAATTCGTTTGCACCATCATTCACGATTAACGCTGCACCTGGACAAAGCCCGGATCAGATTGCCGATGCCGTCATGCGCAAGCAAAAACAGGCACAAGGCGTGCAACAACGTAGTTCAATGGTGGATTGGGGGTACAGTCAATAATGAAAGGTCAGATTTTCGGTTCATTCTTAACCATGATGCGCTTGGGTTATTTCAAGTTTGCCATTTATACTGCAGCCTATCAGGAGCTTAACCGCAGCACACAGTACCAGTGGGGTGAACAGCCGGTGTTTGGTGGCTGGGATAACCTGCAGTTTCTGGGGCCGGGGCAGGACACGCAAACCTTGACCGGGGTAATTTTCCCAGAATACAAGGGCGGAACCGGCCAGCTGGATGCCTTGCGTGAAATGGCCAGCAAGGGCCAGCCGCGATTGTTGATTTCTGGAACCGGAAAGATTCTGGATTACTGGGTGATTACCCAGATCGATGAGGGACAATCCAAATTCGCCGCGCTCGGTGTTCCGCGCCGTCAGGAATTCACCATCACGTTACGCAAATATGGCGAGAAGTCAGGGAATCTGGGTCTGGTGCAAGTCATCATGAATGCGACGGGGTACTCACTGTAATGGCAGCAAGCTACATCACCAAAGAAGGCGATACCGTTGATTATATTGCCTATCAATATTATGGCCATACCCGCAACCGGGTGGTCGAGAAAATACTGGAAGCGAACCAGCAACTGGCAGAACTGCCGGCAGTATTGCCACAGGGCATCACGATTACATTGCCAGACCAACAGGACACCGCCGTCATCACCAGCAACAAGGTGAAACTATGGGATTAAAGCCGTGTTTTAAAGTGCTGGCCAATGGATCGGACATCAGCAGTGTGATTGAAGAGCTGTTTGAATATATATCGGTGACAGATCAGACCGGAATTGAATCGGATACCTGTGAACTCGGCATGATAGATGATCCGGTCACACCGATAGCGATCCCGCCACGCGGTGCAGAGCTGGAAATATTCATGGGCTATGATGATGCGCTGGTGTCAATGGGCAAGTACATCGTGGATGAAATAGAGCTGGAGGGGCCGCCGTCAAAAATGGTCATTCGTGGCCGTGCCGCTGCTCAAACCGCTTCTAAAAGTGGTCAGGTGTCCACGCAGACCCAGAAGAGTCGCACCTGGGCAAAAGACACCACGATTGAAGCCGCCGTGCGCAAGATCGCCAAAGAACACAACCTTGACTTTATGGTTAGTGATTCACTGAAAACGGTGAAATTGCCGCAGACATCGCAGTCGGATGAATCTGATCTGTCTTTTCTGTTCCGCCTGGCCAAACGTTACGACGCGATCTGTAAGCCCGCCGGTGCCAAACTGCTGTTTGTGAAACGTGGTGAAATCCAGATGGAAACACTGGCATTCACACGCTGGCAGTTGTCGAAATGGAGCATGGTACGAAGTTCACGGGATAGTACAGGCACAGTCATTGCTTACTGGCATGAGAAAGCCAAAGCGAAAAAGCATGAAGTGAAACTCGGTGATGGCGAACCGGTGCGCCGTTTACGTCATGCCTATGCCGATGCAGCCAGTGCAAAAGCAGCTGCTCAAGCTGCACTGGATAAATCCAAAAGGGATGAAGATAAACTGTCCATTACCTTGCCCGGTGATCCGCATATCTCTGCCGAGTCACCAGTGACCATCAGCGAAGTCCGGGACGGCATCAATGGGGATTGGATCGTGGATTCGGTGACCCATAAAATCGATAAGTCGGTGGGTTTCAATACGTCGTTTGAGGCGGTGAAAAGTTTGAACCAGGCGAAATAGAAACCCATATTATGGTCGAAATTAATCGTTTTTAAGTTGCACGGAAGTTGATCGTGACATCTAAAAACCTTTCGGGGAATAGGTCAATAACTATCTGATTTTATTAGTCCTAGTTTCGTACTTTTAGCATGTTTTTTGGTATCAAAAAAATTATGTTTTTATTTTGAAATCATAATATTAGAAATGCTTCGCCATAATATTGACATAGTCGGTGCGGTCGTGGTCGGCTAAAGTGGCGCGGAGGTCGTCGACACAGACGGAATCAATAGACAATTGCGATAAAAAGAAATCGTCTTTTTCTACTGAGTAATATTTGAATTTAGTAAAATG
>OBEQ010073813.1_pt1 | contig 36771 bp, 31 predicted proteins | sample 1670901 | NCBI WGS metagenome assembly OBEQ01 (sample SAMEA104232315, study PRJEB22302) | groundwater metagenome | biome: forest; feature: aquifer; material: groundwater | place: USA | collected 2011-08-07 | depth 5.4 m | reverse complement strand
GAAAGCATCTAAGGACGAAGCCGGACCTAAAACGAGCCAGCTTAGGCCGCCTATAGCAGATAGGTTCGATAGAGTCGAAGTGTAAACCAGAAGCTCGCAAGGGCGACTGGCGAGCTAACGACCACTAAAGGCCATACTCAAGTTTAATTTAGTAGCACTTGCTATAACGTTAATCTCTCGTCTAATTTCTTAACAGCTCGTAAAAGCCATGCCTTTTTCTTTTAGTAAAAGAAAAAGGCCAGGCGTGGCCAAAAAGAAAACCACGCCAAACTAATCAGCTTTTCACTCTAATTTTTAAAGTTCAATTCACTTTTGTTTAGCGGTAGCCATGATTATAAAAGGTTTCAAAACGTTGGAAGGGTTAGAAGAAAAACTCCGCGCTGTTCCAGAGGAAAAAAGAAAAGTAATTGTCCTCGTTGGAAGACATCCGAACGAAGGAACGATTAACATTGCAAACCGCCACCATGAAAGTTGGGAGAAGCACGGCGCAGTAGTTGTCCGCATTCCCGGAGAGTGGACGCAACACTTTGCTTGGAAGCTAGGAATGGATAAAAATTGGAGCCTACAACAAATAAAGAGATTTTACGATACAAAGCCCGACGATGTAGAGGTAGCTAGAGTTTTATTTAGCGGGCTTAAAGTTCCTGTTGTAAATTTTCATGCTAGTGGTTCTATTCATAACGATGGCGAAACACAACTAAGTATTATCCCTGGCATTTTTCAAGACTTTAGAACAACCGTTGAATTTTATTATCGTGGCCAGCCAGCTGGAAGGACAAAAATGAGGAGACACTGGAATCAATTTGATCCTGGAAAATTTCCTAAGCCGTACATTGATTATCCGTATATATTTCACGAGCACGTTACCAAAGAAAGCATTATAGATTTTTCTCGCGACCATTCAAAAAAGTTTGAAGAACTCCTCGCCCACTTGGCCAAAACTGGCTTGAAACCAGTTGCAAAGCGCTAGTTTTTGTGGCTATTTAACTACGCTTAGGTACAAGTCTAGTGATTTTTCAACGTTTTTTGCTATTAATGCAGTTATTGGGTAGAGGTCCCCGTCGTCGGCTTTTTCAAGCGCAGCATAGTAACTTTTTCGTTCAGTTTTATGAAGTACAACTGGCGGAAAACCGGAACGCATTAAGCGCAAGTTGAGTAGAAGCCGTGCAAGGCGGCCGTTTCCATCTACAAACGGGTGAATTTTTGCAATTAAGTAATGAACTTTAGAAGCAGATTCAAGCGCCTTTGTCTTTTTATCTTTATTGTTCAATTCGCGTATAACTTGGCTCATTAGCTTTGCAACTTCAGAAGCAGCGGGAGGCACATGCGCCGAGCCGCTAATGTAAACTTGCACTTTTCTATATGTTCCAGCGTATTCTGAGCTGATTTTATCAAGCACCAGCTCATGCAACTCTAAAATATCCTCTTCGCGGATTTCGCGCTTTTTATTTACTAACTGGAAAAGGAAGTGCAACGCTTCAACGTGGTTTTTTGCCTCTAAATGTTCTTCCAGCGTCTTTCCTCCGATTGTCATCCCTTTTCTTACAACTAGCCACGTTTCCCTTAGGGTTAATCTATTGCCTTCAATTGCGTTGGAATTGTATGTCACATCTATTTCAAACTTGTCTTGCAAGTTTTTCAACGCGCTTTCTGGCAGCGGCCTAGCTTTGTTTAGTGCATCTAGCTTTTCGTTTAGCCGCCTTGCAGTTTCCGGCGAAATTAGTAGTTTGGTTTCAAGTTTGTGTATTCCTTTCTGTTCGCAGTAAAGATTTGCTGCTTCAAGCGTACGAAAGTATTGCACTACCCTTTGCCTCACTTTCCCCTTTTCCCACGTGTTTTCAACTAGCTCGTAAAAGAAAGTATCTCCTTTTTTCTTTCGTCGTATAAATGCCATACTAATACCTAGTGCCTACTTATATTTAAAGATTTCTATAAAGCGTAGGCACTATGTTTTGTTCTTTTTCAAATACTTTTCCGCTAGCAGTAGCGCTGCGATTGAACTCGCGTGGGTTATTTTCTTCTGCTGGATTATATTGTGAATATTTTTGAGTGGAACGCGAACCACTTCTAATTCATCTGGCTCGTCGCCTTGGAGTTTGCTGTTGATCAAATCTAGCCCGAGGAAAATTTCTTGCGAGTGCCTGCTGTAAGCCGGCGAAGCAGTTACGCTTGCCAAGTGAATTAATTTCCTTGGCTTTACTCCCGCTTCTTCTTGGCATTCTCTTTGTGCAGCGTGGCTCGCGGTTTCTCCTTCATCTATCAAACCTTGCGGGGGAAATAGTTCAAATCGATTAAAAGCAGCTGCGAAGTTTTTTATTAGAACAATTCTATTTTGACTATCAACTGGCACAACTATTACGCTTTGCCTCCCGTTTGGGTCTAGAATTTCGAACTTATGCTTTGATTTGTTGAATTGGACGTCAAGTTGCTTCACGTTGAAAATCTTTCCCTTGAACAAATGGCGCTCTTTTAAAATTTTAGGCATGGATTTATTTACGCAGTTGGTTGATTAATATTCATGCCGCTTACAGATTTCGAGAAAAGAAGAAGTCCAATTTGCAAGCGGCAGGGTTAAAAACTTTCAAAAGGTATTCACGTTACTGTGAAAGTTCAAAATTTAACTTGGAAAAATACGGCTGCAATGGCAGATAGACTAGCCGCAAAAGTTAGGCGCAGCAGGTTTAAGCCAAGCGTTTTGATAGGCGTTTCGCGTGGCGGTTTGGTGCCAGTGCGTATTTTAAGCGATCATCTAGGCATTCATAATCTGGGGCTAATGAGAGTAGAGTTTTACACTCGGCCCGGGCAAACTGCCAAAAAGCCTCGAATAACTCAGCCAGTAAATGTCCAAGTACGGGGACAAAGAGTGTTGTTGGTAGATGACATTTCTGATAGCGGAAAAAGCTTAACTGCAGCAATTGAACATTTACGTAAAAGAGGAGCGAAGGAAGTAAGAGTAGCTACTATTCACCATCGTGCAACTTCCCTAGTTGAGCCTCATTTTTTTGTAAAGACCGCTCCACCTGACACGTGGATTAATTACCCATGGGAACACAGGGAAACTGAACGCAAGTTGAAACAAAAATAGTTTTTTTCTACAGCACTTTAATCGTAATTTCAGTGAATGGCTTTTCTTGTGAGATGTCGACCTTCCGCTCTTGCACTAAGTGCAGCACTGGCATCAGCCGTGTGGTCACGTGGTGGCCTGTATCTTCTCTAAGTTTAGCTGGGTCTAGCAGTGAAGAAAATTTCAATTCTCCCTTTTCGTCTTTCAACTCGTTTGCAACTGCGTACATTTTTTGAATTAACTCGTGCAAAGTTTCGAGCGGCAATTGCAATTCCAGAGTTTTTGGAATAGGAAGCATAAGTTGCTTTGAATCAGTACTGTTGACTAATTGTTCAACTGCGGCCATTAATTCCTGCAATGTAATTTTGCGCTCACGCGGTTTGTTCATCCTTGTTACAAGCGCGGGAATGTCCTCGGCAATTAACTGGCGTGGGCCGAGTTCCTCTTCAAACCCAATTCCATCTTCTACTCTAGTTTCTTCAAGCGACAACGCGTCTGACTTGAATCTAAGTAAAAGTGAAGTGGCCAGAATGATGTTGGCAGGCAAACGCAAGTCAATAGTAGCTAATTCCTTAACTTTTTCAAGATATTTATCAGCAATTAGAATAATGTCAACATTCCAAGGGTCAATCTGATTAGAATTAACTAATTCTAGCAGTAGTTCGCGCCACGTTGGCTGGGTAACCATCTGCTCAACGTCGAGAGTAGCTACCGGTTGGCTTTCAATTTGAGGTGCTTGGTGGTAAACCATCTAATTTCACTGTTACTTGCTTGTGGGCTGAAAGTTTAAAGTTTTGAAGGGATTTAAAGGTTGTGGCAAGCAGCTAGTTATTCTCTCACTCTAATCCCGGCTTTTCTCAATGTGTCGTGCACTTCTTTTTTGGTTTCTGGAATTCTAATCCCTTCGCTTTGGAACACTCGGTTCATGAGTGAATCGGCTTCATCCCGCGTTTTTGGTTTATTGCGTCAAGTTGCAATTGGCCTACTAATTTGTTTGTATATTGTATTTCACCAGCTTCTTCTTCACTAAACCGCTCCGGTACAAATATACGCGCCCTAGATTGCCTAACTTGTCTGTGTAGATTTTGATAATACGGTTCTGGTTCGTACCAAAACGGATTTGGTTTAGAAAATTCGCGTTCAACTTTCTGGGCGTTTTCTTCAGAAGCGCCAGCTTCTTCAATGCAAACCACGTGCGGTTTAAATTCTTTCAAAGTTTTTCCGACTTCCTCAGCTTCTTGTGCAGTAGTGTGAGTATTAAAGTGGAACATCAGCCGGATTTTGGAGTTTGCAGAGTTAACGGCCATTTATTTTCTACCTTTTACTTGCTTGCCTTAAACCTCACAACCGCAACTCCTGCAACAGCCAGTGCAATAAAGAGTATGAGTAGTGGAGTTTCTTGCGGCACACTTGGCAGTGAAGCGAGTGGGTTTGTTGTGGATGCGCGTTTGCTGCGTGGTGGAGAGAGGAAGTTTTCAGTTGGGAATCCCCTGACTGTGTTGTCGTTGCCTGCTGTTAAAGTTTGCCCGCGGGTTGCGAAGTTGGGGTTCATTTGTAAATCTTGTCCATTGAAAGCGCCCCATTGTCCAGTGCGCGGGTCAAATAACAAAACTCCCCCAAGTCCACGCGCTGCGAGCAATGGTAGTAATTCGTTTATTCCTGGCCCATTAATTGTAATTGTAGGCTGGCCGTTTTCGCCCATGCCGACGTTGAATTTAAAGTCTCCCTTGTCAGTTGGCACAACTATATCATTTCCTTCTTTGCGCAGCGGGCCAGTTATCTTATAGTCCGTGGCTTGGCCGGTGGTTTTGTCAATTACGCGCAGAACAGGGTTGCCATTTTCATCAGTTGTAAACATGTATTTGTGGTCCTTTGTTTCAAATTCGTACATTCCGCCGCAACCTTGAATCTTTTGCAGCGCGGCGTTTAGCTCGCTAGCTGCTTGGTCTCCAGCTCCAGTTTGGCCGGTTACTCTTGCGATTTTAATGCTTGGTGCTCCGTGGCTGTCACTACATTGATTCGGCTGCACTGGTGCAGTTACAACGTCGCGGATTAATGAAGAATCTACTTGAGATAGCACGTGGATAAATATTTGGAATTGGCTGTTGCCAACATAGTTAACAACGCCTTTTTCAGTGAACATTGACTTCAACTCGCCAGCGTCGTACTCGCTTTGGGTTTGGCCGTTTTCAATGTAGCCGCTTATCTTTACTTTTCCATCGCTTCCAATGTCAACCTTAGCTGCGGCTTTCAATGCAGCTGCTTGTGCAGAGTTGGCGTTTTCAATTGCGCTTGTAGCTGGGCTTCTTACTTCGGCTGGTTCACCTGGAAGTGGATTGTCAAGATAAAATCTAACAATTCCATCTTCAATTACAACTGTTCCTTTTGTAGTGTAAATTTCTCTAGCGCGGCCAAGGTGCGGGTTTAAGTCGCTGCCAACTGGCCTGCCTGTTAAGTATTGCAATTGGCTTCTCATGCAAGCTGCACCTGCGCATGACGCCGGTGCTGTGAGCAATAAATTGTGCTGGTTGTCAACGCGGAAAACACTCCCGCCGCAACTAGCCATTAACGCAGTTATATAGCGGTTTGGAATTAAAGTGGCTGCAAAGGTATCTAGCTCCAAGTGGTTTGCTGCACGCGTTGGATTAGCTAATGTAGTTACTTGCCCTGTTCTAGGGTCAATTGCTTCTACGCCGCGCTGTGCATCAATGCAAGTTGCCCTGTCCGTTGAATCTAAACACTTGCGTTGGCACGATGCAGGTTGGCCTGTTGTTCTGACCGAATTAATCCACTGCACTTCTGCATCTTTCATGTGAATGTAGTACAAGTCAGTGAATTGCAAACTTCCACGTTGTTTATCTAACCTGCTTTGCATGTTTACAAACTGCAATAAGCTGCTTGTTTCTACTCTTCGTCCAACGCCAAGCGCTGCTCTGCCTATGTTTAATTTGCCAAGAATGTCATTTGAAGAAACGGACCTGAGAGTTTGCGCGATTCCCCGACCTTCTGGCTTCTTTTCAAGAGGCTCAAATGCCAAAATCGTCGCAGTGTCATCCTTACAATTGGAAACATATTCAAAACCCTTGCTGGCGGCGTAGCCTTGAAGCAGAGTGGCTGGATCAAGTGTGTTAAGTGCTTTATCTATAATTCCAGATGAGAGTTTCTTAGAGCTCCATTTTAGCCCGGTAAGTAATTTGCTGCCTACTACGCTTTCAACTGTTTTTGCTTGGAGCCACGGGTTAGCTGCAGATAGAATATAAACTGCATGTCCTGCAGTAGTTGCAGCTGCATAGTCGCGAATCCATTTATCCACTTCTTCATCTTTGCACCTAGTGTTTTCTGTAAACGATGCGGGGTTAACAAAGTGTTGGACATATGCATCATAAACAAAAATACGTATTACGTTTATTCCAAACGAACCTAAATCTTGGCCGGGAAGGAATTTCCAAGCCAGTGCAGGCGCCAAGAAGTTAATGACTTTATAATATTCTGTTAGTTCTGTTTTTCTTTTCAGTGCCAAATTCCAGTCTAGGTTCTTAAATTCAAAAGCCATCCGCGTATATTTTGCATTTCCAGTCTTTAGGTCTTCCATGAAAGCTGCGTCGGAATTTCCATCCCATCTAGTGTTGATACGCCAGCCGCTTCCAGCTGCGCCTGGAGAAATGCTTGTTGACGAAAAGCGTGCTTGTTCTGAAGTTACATCTTCGCTTTCACTTGGCGAATTTATTGTCAAGAGGTTAGCAACTGAATAGGCTTGCCGCGGGATTCCATTGTCAGTAAAGTCGGAAACAACATCAAAAGCTGTTCCAGATAACGCCCAGTTAGTTGCATCCCTAAATTCCTTTAGTAGTTCGGGCTGGCTAGCGTAGATCATTATGTAATTGTCTTTGAACCGATTGCCACCGAGTTGCTGGAAAGTTGAACCTTGCGCTAGTTCAAGTGCAAATCTACCTGGCCCCATCCACGCGTATCCTATAAGAAGGCGGTAAACGAGGCGGTTTTGTGCAATAGTTAATTTTTTCACTATTATCTCGGCATCTTTATCTGTGGTTCCAAATCTGCCGGTGTTTTTAAGCAGATCTTCGCGCATCTCCTGGATTTCTCTTGTTATTCTAGTTCGTTGTTTTGCTTTTTGTATTTCAGCCAGTTCACGTGTGTCAAGGTCAGCTGCACTGATCAATTTACTTTCTTCATGATTATAAAAAGCTTCAAACTGGTCAGCTTGTGGGGGGTTATTAAAAGTACCTAAGTTATTGAAGTCGTCCCTTATGCTGCGGATATTTTGCTGTGTTTCGTGCAAAGCATCTGTGGCTTGCTGCCTAATAGCTTGCTCCTCTTGAGTTGAGAGTTGCCTGCCAGCAGCTAATGCCTGTGCCTTTGCCTGGTCAACATGGGCTTGAATTCTGCTTGTTACGCCGCTTTCCATTTCTGCTAGTTGGTTGTCAACTTGCCTAAACATCCTCTGCCGTTGCTCTAGCGTTCTGGCAATTGAGTAATCTGTTGTAGCAAAGGCATTAACTTGACTCTTTATAGGGTCTTTTTCAACAGACTGATAAGCTAGTGGCTCTGGCGCAAAATCATTTAACTCGCTTCTCTTTTCTGTAATTTTTGCTTTATTCTTTTTTAAGAAGTCTGCACCTTGCAGGAAATATAGGAACTCAACGCTAGAGGCTATCATATCAATGCCCATCCATAGTTTTATTCCTTTTACATAGCGCAAATACCTTTCAGGCACAACTAACGTACTCGCGCCTTCGTGTTCCAAATGTGTGTCAATCTGGTCCGCGCTTAGCCGCTGAGTGGTTTTGAATTTTTGTTCACTGCTTACGGCTGTGTCTCCAGCAAGGAGGGTGTTTTTGTTTGTCGATGCAATGTAAGTTACTTTTCCAGTTATGTGGTTGTTGTTAAGTAGACAGCTTTCAACGCCTTTGAAAGGCTGAAGTGCAGCAAGGTCGGCGTATGCGATTTCTTGGCCATTTAGCAATCGTATTTTGTAATCTTCCCACGCTGGTCGCCTTTCGCCGCCAAGCTGGCCTTGGAAAAGGTCAGCAATTGCGCCGCGGTCTTTGGAAAACCTTTCTCCGATAAAGTTGGCTTGTTCATTTGAAATAAAGTCATCATCTTGCTTTGAAAGCAGTTGCTTAGCTTGGGTTTTTTGCTCTGGTGTTAAGCCATAAGCTTCCATTACAAAACGCAGCGGAACAGTGTCAGATTCCCGCGGTTGGTTTTGATTATATATATTATTAACAATTGTCAAGTCGCGTTGCCCTGCGTTTGCACCTGGCCTATTAGCTGCAAGAGCTGAACCGCGTAGGGAATTAATTTCGTCGGCGCGGAAGTTCTGCGTATTTTGCCAAAACAATCGAGCTTGGTCTGGGCTTAACTCGTTAATTTCGCAGACTCCTGGAATGAAAAGAGGTTGATTTGGGTTATTAGCAGAAGCGGCAGATGAAGCAGTTGTTCCAGATGTTGCTGCAGTTCCAGTTGGAGTTGTTCCCGTTCCAGCTGCCGGTAAGGGCGGAAGCGGAGTAGATGCCGCAGGCGTAGTTTGGGCAAAGGCAAATGGGGAGAAGATTTCCAAAACTAGCAGTGAGATTAAAAGTAAACTGAAACCCCGATTTTCGCGTTGTACAAGCATAGGAATTCAATATAAACAAAGGCATTTACGGTTTTTATAGCAATACGCTAAAGTTTGCAGGATTGCTGTATAAACTTAAACTACTAGCTCGTAAACGCCAGCGGGAGCGTGTATCCGAGGTAAAGTTCGAGAATTAGCACAACCACTAACGTTGCAAGAAAAGTGCATACTAGCATTAAAAATATTTTCGGCGTTTTGGGATACTTTTTTACTAGCGCGTCGTAGAGAAAAGCGGTTAACACAACTAAGGGAAATATAGTGAGCGCGGCAATGGCTGCAAATAGAATCAAGAACCAAGCGTGTGCTCCAAGGACAGTTAAGTCAACCATTAAACTTCACCATTTGCACTAAATCTCGTTTGTGCTATATTTGCATTAAGCAGAGGCTCCTTTTAACTCTTGCACTTCTGGCTGTTCAAATGCTCTTACTTATGGCGTTTCTCGCGATGGTTTTTATTAAACAAAAGCATTACCACTTGCATGGTCCAAACCGCGCTTTTGCTTGGGTATTACTTGTTTATGCTATTTGGCTCCATATCGCTGGGTTATCTAGTACTGCGTTTAACTTATCCGGAAATACGCACATTTCAAGGCTCGCGAAAACTAGCCGCGTCGTTTCTCTTAGGGATAATAATGGCAATAACTGCCCTTGTGCTTGACTACTTAGTTTACAAAGATGCGGTTCTTTCCCTTACTTCGTCAACGGCTTTTTTCCTGCTTGTTGCAATGCTATTCTACTTCTTGGCAATGCGATTATATGCAGCCACGCGTGCGAACAAGCAACGCTACATCACCGTAGGAATCCCAGTAACGCAAAAGAAAACCCCAGCTGGGGAAGATTTACAGCGCAGAATTCAATCAGTTAAACAGCGGATTGAAAAAGTTGAACAAGTTTCGCCACCTGGAGGAATGCCCCTTACGGCAGAGGTTCCAAGATTTTTGCACAAGGAAAAAGAAAAGGAATTAAAACGGCTGAAAGAAGAAGAGGAAAAACTTAAAGTAGAGCAGCAGCGGCGAGAAAAAGTAAAAAATGCAAAACAAAAGGAAACGCCGCATGTGGAAGTGACTGTTTCAGTTAAGAAAGCAGATTTAGTTACATGGAGAAACCGCGGTGCGGGAGTTGGTGGCGGTGAAAAGGACGAATTAGCAACCCAGTTGCAAGTGCCAGCAGCAGAAGCCAAGCAGCAAAAAGGGGCGGTTAAAACCAAGGGCGAAAAAAAGGAAGAAAATGGCGAAAATATCGAAGAAGAAATCGACACTTTAATGGGGCCGGAAAAGAAAAAAGCAATGCAGCAGCTACAATCACAGGCTAAAAGTGGAGCCAAAGCGGCACGAACTGAACAAGCTGAAGAAGCTGAGCCAATGCATAGAAGATATTTGCATCCTGGCGAGGTCAAAGTAATTGCGCCAAAACACGTTGCGGAAAGCGAAGAGTTCAACCAGCTAGTGCAAGACGTATACACTCAACTTGAAACAACTAAAAAAGATAGAAAAGTTACTGATATTATGACGCCCGACGCGCCGAAACAACGCGAAGAAATAATGGGGAAAACAGCGGAAAAAATATCGGAAAATACTGCGGAGAAGAAGCTATCTCCCAGTGAAACGCGCCAGTTGAAAAAATTGGAAGAGAAAAAAGAAATTTCTCAAGTTGCTCCGCAGCAAGCAAAGCCAGAAATGGGCGTTTCAATTTCAGATATTTTAGGTGGCACTGATTTATTTGCTAAACCAGCTGAAGGAAACGAAGGGAAAGAAGGAAGAGAAACAAGAGAAGAAAAGGAAACCACTGAAACGGGATCCGCGCTTGCAACGACAACTGGCGGGCAGGATATTTTCGGCAAGCTAAGTGAAATAAGCGGAACAAAAGAAGTGAAAGAATCAAAAGAAGAAAAGAAAGGCAAACGGCAAACTGAAGAGGCTGAAGCAAATCAAGAAAGTGAAGAAAATGCAGGAAGAGAAACGCGAAAAGGTGAAAAGCAAAAGCCAGAGAAGCCTAACCGATCCGTTGAACTTGTCAAAATGGAAGCCGAAAAGGGAGTTGGCTGCCCAACCTGCCATTCATCAAATTCAAAGATAATTTTCTGCCCCTACTGCGGCGCAGGAATGTGTGCTAACTGTTCGCCATCCATAAAACCCCTTGGCGATGGAAACTTCGTTTACACTTGCCCCAAGTGCGGAGAAGAAGTTAACGTGAAGAGAAAGTAGATTTACCTAAACCTCTTGTAAACGTTTTTTCTATGCCCGATTTTTTCTATGAAAATAGTGTTTTCATTGTGCAGGAGTAGAACAACTAGCCGGTAATCCCCTACTCTAAGTTTGTAATCGTCGTGTCCGGCTAACTCCTCTAAAAAATGCTGCGGGTTTTCAGCTGCTTGTTCTAACTTTTTTACAATTCGCTGCGCATCGGTTTTCTGTAAGTCAGTCAGAAATCGGTAGGCATCACTAGACCAGCTAATTTTCCAAGGCATTTCTTAAAGCCCAAACCTCCGTTTTACTACGTCGTGTGGTATTGTTTTGCCATGTTTTAGGTCAAGTCTAGCATTTACAAGCCCTATGCGGAAAGAATCAGTGTATTCGCCTTCGTCATCTCCGGTTGGCACTAATTCAAGAAGTTTTTTGACAACTTCATCGTAGCTTTCGCGTTTGTACGATTTGAAACTTGCTAACTTATCCCTAGTTTCTGGGCTCACTAGAATTGTTGTATATTCCATATAATCACCTATGCGCACAAGTATAGGCGCCTATGTGTATAAAAACTTATTGTAGGCATGGCGAACTGCGTATCTTAGATTAATTTGGCTCCTATATTGTGATAGTTTGTTACCGTTCAATTTTTAAATCGGGGGTGGGGGGTAATGAAGAGCGGTGATGGAAAGATGCGCCGTCTTTTGGAAGCATTGCATGAATTAAGCCCAATAAGTGGAATGGATGTAAGGAGGCACTATTTTGACGGTGTCCGGTCAGACGAATTAACTTTGCATTTTAAAAAGCCTCTTCCGCACCAGGATACAATTAATGGTCATCTAATTAGGCGTGGTTTTAAAGTGAATTTGAGAGGCGGAGCGACAAGAGGGCGGGATAATTATAGCTTAACCTTCAGCCATGATAAGCGAGCTTATACTGTTAATAGATTTAAGGAAAAGCTCTTGGGAGGCACATCTTTCGCTATTACCCCTGGTGAAGAAGCAGGTTTGGCAAAACTTGTAACTAAGTTAGGCAAAAAGCCAAAGAAATAGTTTTTGCCTTAGCAAGCCTTTTTAATCTTTTTTTTGGAGTTTCTATATCCTCTCACTCGGCCACATGCATATTCTAAGTTGGTGGTCGTGTTTTTGGCCGGTGTCGTCGAATACGCGGAATGGAGTTGCAATTGCTAGAAGTTGCTTTCCTTTTAATGCTTGTGAAATTGCATCGCAGCCATTTGTAACTGCTGCAGTGTAGATGCGCTGGTCAGCGGCATTTGTTGGGTCAAGCGTTGTAACTATCCGCGGATTTTCACCTTCTGCGTCGTCAGGCTGTAAGTTAAATGGCTTCAAACCTGCGTCAACGTCTAGAATTTCTGCGTTGTAGTCATAGCCCGCGCCTACAATTGGCTTCATTAGTTCTTTCAGCGCGCAGCGCAGTGCAATTTTTCCCGGAGCATTGGGAGTTGAGCTTGTACCGAATTTATTGTCAAATTTTCCATCAACTACGTCGCGTTTAATCAAATCTGCAACTGTGTTTGAATTGAAACTTCGCAGTTCGCTGCACCCTTTGTAAGGCCACCGCCTGCCACCAACGTCTGCCAGGTCAACGTCTGAAAGTGAAGCTGCGTCTACGTGATAAAGTGTTTTGCCAATGCTCTGGACGTAGTTAAGCAAGTGGGAGCTTTGCAATATGCGCGTTTGGCTTTGCCCGTAATTGGCTAAGAAGCTGAACATCATTGCAACTGAGATGCTTACGAGTAGGAGGAACATTATTCCGTCGAAAATCGCTGCTTGTCCTTTTCTTTCTTTGGTGAAGCTTTCTTTCCTAAAGAAAGGTTCGTCGAAAATCGCTGCTTGTCCTTTTCTTTCTTTGGTGAAGCTTTCTTTCCTAAAGAAAGGTTCGTCGAAAATCGCTGCTTGTGCACGTCGTTTGCTCATTTATTTTTTCCTCGCTTTTTTTCTGTCCCGTTATTTGCTCTCAACTTTTTCATTTCCATTTTTATCTTCACTTTCATCTTCAAGCTATTTCCATACTAGAATGTTAATCGTTCCCAATCCATTTGTAGGCGATGTTGTGTCGGGGCAGGGAACTGCAATTGGATAAAGTAAAGTGGTTGCGTCGGGCGGGGCGCGTTGCTTGTCTTGTCGCGCATCTGCAAATTGTCTTATAATTTCTGCGTTTGAAGAAGTACAAATGTAGTCTTCGCTCCATGTTTGCGTGTTGGCGTTTTCATCTTCGTTAAATGGATTTGAATTTACCAAGTCAATGCCGTTGCCGCACGTTGGGCATCCTTTGGCGCAGAATCTTTTTATTACAACTGCGAATTTCAACCGGTTATTTTCTGCGAATGGTCGAATGGAAGTGTCGCAAGTGGACTTGAATTCACCGGATAGGAAAGTTCCCTTTGCAGTTGCCAGATATGCAAGTTTCTGTGTAGCTTCGCGCACGCGGAAATCAGCAGTGCGTGCGTCGACCTGCGCATTTACGTAGAGAATTGTTCCAATGAATAGAAGCATGCCTGCGACTATTGGAAATATGCTTGGAATATCGTCGCCAAGCGGGCCAATGAAACCCCTGCGACCCCTTAATTTTTTATTTTTCTGGTTCATCCTTTTTTTCTTCCTCTTGCTTTTTTTTATCTTTTATTTTCTCTTTCTTGTATACGTTGCATCATGCTTCTCTACACTCCACTAAATGCGGCGCAGCTTGGCCAGTTGCCTCTTCTTCAAGCGGGCTGCAGCTGTTGGAATTATCGTTTTTGCAGTCATCTAGATAAATATGCTCGTTGCCTTGAAAAGTTTTTTCTGTACATTTAACTATGACGAGGTAACGCGTGCGTTCTTGAAAATCAGGATTAGATGGCTTAAGTGTAACGAATCGCGTTCCCCTCGAAATTGCGGGGGTGATTTCGCCGCCGCTCAAAATATATTTGGTTGAAGTTTTTCTCTTGTCGTAGAAAACAGTTGCAGTGCGTTCACATTCCCTGTTGCTGCTGGGTGAAACAACAACTGATAATTGGACTCGCCAGCCACCTTCCACTGCTCCTGGCAAATCGCGTTCAGTTAAATTAACTTCGTACCTTTCGCCGAATTGCTCTTTGCTAATTGATAGTGAAGGTTCAAACCTGTAAACTAACCGGGCATCTTCAGCCGGAGTTGCAATTATTTGGTTGATATTTGCAGCGATTGCCCGCGCAGTGGAAAGTGTTTGTTCTCCACATAATGCGCTTTTTTCAGTGTTGCTTATGTTCAGCGCAATTGCAGCTAGTGCAATGATGAAAAATAGCATTGCGATTTTTGTCAACATCCAGAGTTCAATCTGGGCTTTTGATTTTTTTGACTTTGCCATTTTTACCCCACGCCAGCAGCCTGCTGTTGAGCTGCTTTGGTTTTAGAAAGGAAGCACATTTTCAACACTGGATTTCCAGCAGCTGTGCCAAACTGTTTACTGATAACGACTTTGTAATTTGTTTCCCCTGCTGTTTTTCCAAGTGTAAGCAAGTGGTTTGGATTATCTTCCAGAACTCCAGGCGCTAAGTCACAGCTTGGATTTTCCCCTCTTGGATCTGGAGGGCACGCGGCATTTCCTTCGTCTTGCCTATTAACTAAATCTTCCAACTCTTCGCATTGGTTATCGCTTATAATTTCAACTCTTCCAGGCATGTTGACGCATGAAGAAGCTTCTTGGACTATTCGGTAGTCGTTTATTTCTGGGTTGTAGCTAAGTGGTTCAATTTTCCAGCACCCGCCTCCACTTGCAGTGCATTTCCCGCAGTAAGCTGGATTCTTGTAGTAAACAACGCGAACAGCTTCTACGTCTAAATCGCCGCAGTTTTTCAGCTCTAGATTAGCTTCTCTTGAAGTGGAAGGCGAGCCAATTGACACGTCGAACATTGCGTTTTTCAACGAACTTAAATCCGCGCGCAGCTTATCCGTACACTGAGCGTTCTGAGTATTTTGCAACACGATAAACGCAAGCGACATGCTGGCAATTAGGATAATTACTGCAACTAGAAGTTCAATGGGTGCACTGGACTGGCCACGGCGTTTGAAAAACATATGAGCATTAGCTTTTTGCGCTTTTTATTATAGCGGTTGTTTCTGTTTTTCTTTCATTTGCGGTATTGTTCTACAACTTTGTTCTGGGCTTTTGACCACACATTATTAGGTGTTTTCTTAAGCCAGTCAACGTACCAGTCTATGAATGCTAGGCGTTCTTTGAAGTTCCTCTCTTTTTGCTCCTCTAGCTCTTTGAAGTCAATTTTAAGTTTTATGTCAGATTTTTTCAAGTAAATCAACCGTTTGCCTTGGAACTTTTAGAAGCACCATATAATTTGAAAGTTTAGATTTATCAAGCTTTTCAAAGAACACTTTATACAAGTGCCGCGCATCTTCTATATCTTTATCTGCGCCGAGATAAAGTTTGAAAGCAATTTGTAATTCAAGCGGAGATATTTGCAAAGTGTGTCCATTTAGTTTAAGCTCAATACGCTGTTCAATGGTATGCTCATCGACAATGCTTTTTGGAAATTTAAATTCAATATTAGGCATCGGTTTATCTATGTAAAACCTAACTGCGCCTTCTTTGAGATAATCCCAAGCTTCTGCCTCACTGTTAGCATTAACGCATTGAAATTCTGCGCTTATTTTGCTCCATAGCGGTTTGAATTTCTCCTGTGTAATTTTTTCGCATAAAATATCAACATCTTCAGTTGCCCTGCTTCTTCCGAACACAATTGCCACATAGCCTGAAACAACGACGTACTTTACATTTTCTTCATCCAATATGTTGCAGAATTTTATCACAAACTCGTCCAAAGAGTTAAGCTCCTTGTTCAGCGAAATGCACTTTTTTGAATAGCCTAGTTTCATGCCAATACCTTAGAAATTAGCGCGCTTAGAAGTAGTTATTGTTTTCGCAACACATGTTTTCCAGTGAAAAGTCAGGGCTATTAGTTTTCCGCGTTTTTTTTATTCTAGCTGTTTTTCAACTTCCGGAACAGCACCGCCCCAATTGCCGCGTATGCGCGTGCTTCTTCCCCGCCGCTTGCAGCAGATTGGCTTGCTTGGCGCAGGGCGGGCTTTACAAGAGTTACAAGTAGCACAACGCCTATAATTACAACTATTAGTAGGTAAAGGGGAGCCCATTCGCTTCCTTTTCGTTTCTTGAAAAAGCCAGCAAGGTTAAAAAAGTCAACCACGGTTTTTCACAGTTTGACTGCCGCCAGGCAGTGCCTTTAAGCAGTTGTCAGAAGCTTCTAGCCCTAATCGTTCAGGAGCAATGCTTACAATGTACTGCGCTGTTCCCCCGCCAGCTGGAGCCGGGTCGCCGCAAACTACGATTGTAATTTTTATGTCTCTCGTTGTTCTCATGGTCCTGTCTTCTAAGCTAAGTTGAACCGCATTAGTATTCTTCAGCGTGTCACTTATACTGAATTTAACCCAAGTTGGCAGAATAGTTGTTCCATCTGTAACGTCGCGCGTTGTAATAGTCCCAGATTTCAACGTAGCTTCGCGAGGCGGAGTGCCTGAGCTGTACGTTCCAGCTATTTTCGTTAACTCCTCTTTTATCACTACTTGAGTATCCCCGCTGCCAAAAAGAGGTATGTTTTTTATAATCCCAAACAAAATTCCCAAAATAGCCAGCGCAACTATAACGCTGATAACTAACATCATTGTCTCAAAAGCTTGGCCTTTTCTTTGTTTCAAAAACTTCATGAATATCACTGCAAATGGTTAATTGACGGATATTTAAATAGTTACCCGTGTACCGCGCACAACCGCGTTAAGATAAATTAGCCTCCAATAGTCGTCCCTGCAAAATAAGCGACAATTGCGAATAAGATTGTTGCAACTGGGAGCGCTTTTGCGATTTCAATGTAAGTGTGGAGTTTGTTGTTCGAATCTTCCACTTGCGAGTTGAAGTAAGTGAGCAGGACAACGACTTCTATTACGTAGATTCCCATTATCAGCGTAAATGTAGCTGGGTCTGTTGAAACGGTTTTCTTAAATATGCTGCCTAATCCACTTGTGCTGGCGCCTCCGAATCCCGAAACCCCGGGAGCTTCTGTGGAGGAAGTAGTAGCTGCTGATGACAATGCGTTGACAATAACGGCCTGCAGACTGGTTACTACTCCTAGTACGATTGGCGCGATGAACGTTCCCATAGTTTTCAACATGGTTGTTACGCTGGAAAGTAAATTGCGCAGCAGGAGGTCAATTTTTTCAGCGTTGCGCAGCTGCAATGCCAGTCCAATTATGGATTTAGCCGCAACGTTTACTCCAAGTTCAATTGAATCTATTGTTATCCGCAAGCCGCTTTCAATTGTTTTTGAAGGGATGTTTTTCAGCGCGCCGTAGTTTTTGTCAAACACCGCGTCGTCAATAGTCATTCCCAACGTAGTTATGTTGTCCAGAATTTTCTTAAACACTCTTTTTGCAAGAATGCTGTTTGGAAGAAATTCAACTGCGTGTTTCAGCGCCTCTTCAATTGGCCTGTTCTCGCCAAGCCTGCTTGCCAACACATAGATTGCGTCTTTGAATTCGCGTTCCATTGAACGGATTTCATCTTGAACTTTTTTACGGCCAGCATATGTTCCGTATAAGTAAATTCCAATTCCACACCCAGTTCCAACTATTACACCTAGAATTGAAAGTAAACCAAAGTAAATATCCGGAGTTGTAAGCAGGGCAATGTGCGGTTTGCTTGCAAGCACTTCCAGCCGTTCAAACCCAAGTAGCGGCTCAACTGTAGTTATGCGGTCAAGCTGTACGCCGGCGAATATAATTGCAATTAAAACTATCAATGCAATTGGAAGCACTGGCAAATCCACGCCCCCTAAACGCATGTATCCCTTTGCCGGCAATCCGGGATAATCTTCTGTAATTTCTGGTGGCGTGTAAGTTGGTGGCCTGCTGCCAAGTATATTTGAGCCAAGCAAAAACAACCCGGCTGGAAGTAGAATAACGTAAATAAGCGCAAGGATTTCCGGCTTTGCAAATATGAAGCTCTCTCCAACTAATGTGCCGCCAATTGGCAGAACAATCGCAAGCATCAGCGGCAGCAACACGCCAAAATAATATAAGTAAACCGTTGGCTGCGATAAAGCGCGGGCATAAGCTTCCATTTTCTCTTTGCTTCCTTCCAACACGTCTGTAACTGCCTTTTCGAGTAGTAGTTCTCTTTTTGCATCGTTGGCTTCAAGCGAACTTGACCTTATCAGCATAAGTGCCTGCTTGAAATCGTCATTGTATTTGCCCCAGCGGTAAGCTAAGTCGTCAATAGCTTCCTCTACGCTGAGATAAGTTCCAACTTGCACTTCCCAGATTATTTTTTTCAAATCCTCTGCAATTTTTCCCCTTCCGTGAATCGCGGCAAATTCAACTGCCTTTTCCAAATTCGGATTAAGCCGCAAACTGGAAACTAAATAGTTGATAATTTCAGAAACGTATCCAAGTGCATTTGTCTGTTCGCGTTTCGCAGCAGCTTGAGGCTGGTATGCAACAAGGAGAAAGAAGCCAAATGGAATTATCAAAGAAAGTAGGGAACCAACTAAGAAAATTGGATTTTGCAAACTGCTTCCGCCACTTCCATTTGCAGCTGCAATTGCCAGCCAAAGCAACAGGATTATTAAAACGCTGATTGCAAGGCCAATGAACAGCGCAGCATACTCGGCATTGCGGAACTCCTCGCTGGTTATTTTATAATTAAGAAATTCAAAAAGCTCTTTTTGTTCGGGGGTAAATTTAGCCCCTTTGCCGAATCTAAACCTCTTGCTGGCCCATGAGACAAAACGAATAAACCAATCAACGGCCGGCTTTTCAACGTATCCTTTGCCAGTAGAAATCTGTTTTTGAGTGTACAAGCTCGACTTTTCCCTTGTCCGCTTAGCTGGAGGCATAGATAAGAGAAGCCAAGAGGCATATTTATTGGTTGTCTGTAAAGCTGCTTTGCTTCTTTGCGTCGAGTTAAAAAATCGAGTTGTGTAATTAACCATATGCCCGTTTCATCATTGAAAACCAGATTCTACACCGATACACTTAGGGCGGGGATTTTAGCTGGCAAGAGGTACAGGGAGCTAGCTAATGAGCTTGGGCTGAAGCTTGGCACTGTTGTTGAATTGGCTCCGCGCGTTAGTTCTTTTTCTCCGGAAGAGCAAAGGCGCTATTACCTTAACCGTTTTATTCGCGGCCATAAATTGAATAAAACGGCAGCGGAGCTTGAAACGTTGTTGAGTGCAACAGTGGAAGACCTACGGTCTGTACGGGCCAAAGCAATTGGAGTGCAGGAGTTTCACTTGCGGAACTTATTTCGGCAGCTGCCAGAGTTTGGGCTAACAAAGAGGGAAGTTGTGCAACGCCAACTGCGCAGACTCCACGAAGCAGGTGCACCCATCCACAATACGGGCTACATGCAGAAAACACATCAGTCTATATTGGAAAGGGCAAGGAGCTTTTTTGGAAATTATTGGCTTGCACTTAGTTCAATTGGGGTAACAGCGCGGCCAACGGGAGGCGGCAGAGGGCCGTTGCTCAGCGCAATGATAGAAAAACCTTCTCCAACTGAAGAGGCCATTCTTCGAATGCGGTTGGCTGGAACTTCCCGCAGGAAACTTGCAGATTTACACGTGCTGACCGCGCCAGAGATAGGGCAACACTTAGCAGCTATCACTATGAAAGTGAAGCGCGGTTCTCAACTTGCTCGCAGGCTAAAACAACTGGACATAGAAGAGGAGACTCTTGAGGAAATGGAAATGCATAAACCTCCGCGGGACGAAGTGTTTGACGGGTTTCTTCAAGGAAAGCCAATTGTGCAGATAAGCAAAGAAGCTGGTTTGCGCGTTCCAGTAATACTTAGGCACTCGCGTAGTTTTACGCCAGCTGAAAGAATCCAAATCTTAAAAGCAGCACACCAGAGAGTGAAAAGCAAAAAGTGAAAAACTAGCTAACGATTGTCAATTCACTCTAACTTCTTCAATCCAATTACTTCTTTGGCAAGCGAATTGTCAATCCAGTTCTTCCACTCGGTAACTAAATCCTTGTGGTCAACTTTGCCGTGTTCTGTACGTTGCTTTTCAGCAAGGAGCATCAATTTGCTGTGTGCGCGAACGCTGTTCTTCGCCTCTAGAATTGCTGGCAAGTTGTGCTTGTTCTTCACGTCTACTAGGTATTGTTTGCTTACAGCGCGTGTGATTATTTCGTGCCAAATCTCGTCGTATTTTAGCCCGCGCATTTGCGTAACTTTTCTCGCCCAGGGGCTATCTTTTATTTCGTCTTTGAACAATTCCAGCTTGTCTTCACCTGCATCAAAAGACATCCAGTTGAGAAAACCTTTTTCTCGGCCAGGATCGTCTGTCCATTCTTTTTTTACTTCAGTTACTTCAACTAACCTTCGTTCTCTTTTCAATGAACCTTTAAACCGTATAGGCGCGGCTACGACTACCATGTCTGTTGCTTTAAACGAAGTTGAGGGAACTCCCAAGTCGTTTACAACTCTGTCCCACACTGAATAAGCGCTTTCACCGTGGATTGTTCCCATAACTACGTTACCTACGGCGCCAATGCGCATTGCTTCGTACAATGCTTTTGATTCAGTTGACCGCACTTCCCCTACAATTAGTACCGAGTCTCCCAAACGCAACGCAGTACGTAAAGCATCTTCGGCACTTACCTCTGATTCACTCTGTCCACCTAGCGGAGGCCGCGTTTTCAAACGCTGAATATTGAAACCTAATTCTTTCAACTGAGGAATTGGAAGTTCTTGAGTGTTATGCGCAATTATGTTTTCACAGACGAAGTTCTCACACTGCGGAACCGAAAAGTCATAGACGTAGGTTGCTTCATGTTCAACTTTTTCAATTTCAACAACCTGGTCCCAGTAAACTTCGCTGTTCATTACTTTTCTTATAAGCTCTATTCCAGTGGCTTGTTGGCCTTGTTCTAGATAGCTAGAAAGTTTTTGCCTGCCAAGTTTATTTCCTCGTAAAATGTAATCCTGTGCATTGAAGGTTGAAATGTTTTCTCTTAGGCTTTGCAATAGTTCAGCGGGCAGCGGAATAAAGTCCGTGGTTGAATGCGTGCTTGTTCTAGCGCATAGGCGCTCCAGCCTTGCTTTCTTGTATCCTTGCAAAAAGCTTATTTGCTTGAAAATGTTTTGCATTGGTACTTCGCCAATACGTAAGTGAAATGCTTTGTCTCTTTTCGTGTAATGCTTTCTTGGTATTATCCCAAATTGCATCAAGGCAAATTGAACGTCTTTTATCAAATCCCGCGAGCATGAAGTTAGTACAACTTCTGCCTTAGAAACTGTGCCATCGCCACTCCACAACCCACGCAGAAAAGCTGCAAGGAGATTTTTATTCAAATTGAACGCCCATTGCGGGAATTTCTTGGTGTAGGAATTTCCTCCGAGCTTTAGGATTTCTTTAAACAGGAAAACTAGATTAGTGTTGGAGATAACCAGCGAAACTTCGTCGGAATGCATTCTGGTTTGCAAGTTATACTGCGCTGCGAACCTGCGCACAACTGCGCGGCTTTCTTCGTCATCGACGGATATTATAATTCCGTATTTGCCATCGTAGCAGCCGTCTGCAAGCCACAAGCCAGCCACCGTTGCCAGAGTTTCATCAACTGCCATCCCTACGGGCAGCGGTTTTGACTTCGAGTCAACTTTGAAGTGAGTTGCCTTGTCTAGGCAGTTCAATTCCCTAGCTATTTTAACCGGCAGCAAGCCGCTTCTGCGCCAAGCCGATGGCACCGCTTTGCTGTAGCCATGCTGTTTAGCTGCTTGTCTAAGCTCTCCGAAGTCCAGCGTGCAAACATTCAGCTTGACAAATGCGTTTTCAGGAAGACTCTCTCTGGCATCAAAAGCTATGGGCGCAGCGCGGTTTTCTGGAATTACTCTGGGTATAGCTATGTAGCTGCCAGTTACAAGCTCGGTTGGCTTAATAGTTTCAATTCCGCTTCCCCCGAGCGTGAATAGCGAATGGTCTCGGGTTACTTTAATTGCCCGTCCACTGCGTGTTTTAATCTCGTAAATGTCTTTGTCAACCTTATGTCGAGTGAATTGGCTCACTGGAGTTAACTGTATTTTTCCTTCTTCGTTAAGCGCGTACACTTTAACGTTTTCCGGGTTGATTGGGACAACTTCTTTTCCATTTAGCTCCAATTTATTCCACTTTTCTATTAGCCCATCTATTAATTCTGCTGCTGTTGTCCGTTCAATTTTTCCATTGCGCTCCACAACCATTTGTGAATCTCCGGTTACGCTGTCTTCCTGAACAATAATTCTCAAATTCTGCGGGATTTCCTGCATCATTGCCTGCAACAGTGAAGTTTTTCCACTTGCGCGCGACCCCGTCACCAGTGTGCTGGCCTGTGCGTCTACGAAAAATGAAAGCGCTCCTGCTGCTAACGCGGGCATCATCTTGAAATCAACGAACTGTGCAAGAGTCCACGGGGTTTCCTTGTGCAACCGCAAAGCAAAAGCTGTTCCGTCAAGCGCAAGGGGCTTTCCAATTGCAGCTATACGCGTTTGCAAGTCAACCAAATCAAAGTCTAGAATTGGATGCGCTTCGTCAAACGGCCTTCCTGACAAAGCACGAAAGCGGGATATGGTTGCCCGGGCTTCTTCATCTGAAAAAATCACATTGGTCTGGCACTGGCCGTACTTAGAATGTACGAGGTAAATTGGCTTAGTGCCAAGTGGAGAGTCGATGTAAATATCTGTAAGCGTCCTGTCGGCCATCAGGAGTTCCAATATGCCGTAGCCTATAGTATAGCGAGAAACGATAGTTGCCAGTTGCTCTTTTTCTTCAATTGTTAATTTAATGTCATTTTGCTGCGCTAAATCTGAAATAGTTGCAATGTAGATTTTTCTGAAATATTTCCGCGCTTGCTCCATGCTCATGAAACCTACGCTTGTAGGCCTGTGGCCTGCCACCACTTCTTTGGTTTTTTCAAGAAGGAAATACTTCTCCGGTGAGAGCGTATATTCGGGCGGGTTGATGTAGTAAAGGTGCTCAACTTTTTCCGGATGGCGATAAATGTAAACCTTAGAGTTTAGAACTTCGTACTGGTCAACTAATTCCAGCGCTTCTGTTCCAGTGAAGAAAATTCTGCTGCCAATAAACGAAGGTTTGATTGCGCTTTCAAAAATAGAGTGGTAAATCATTCTGCCTTCTGGCATTTTGCCAATTTTGGCAATAAATTGTTTGGACTTTTTAATAAGCGCAGTTGCGTCGAAACCTGAACGCATGAAAACCAGCGTGGCATAGAATGTTTTTATATCCGCAATCGCTTTCTTGTCCTCTGTTTTTTCCGCCTTTACAACTTCAACGCCAGCTTCTTTGCTTAGTTTAATCAATTCCAAATAAGCTGCAAACGGGTCAGTGTACGTTTGGTTAACAATTCCAAGTATAACGTCGTGCCGCGCTGCTATTAACTTTTTATCACTGTGTTCAGTTCCCAAATGTGACGGGCTCCAGACTGTTTCGGTTTCAAACTTTCCAATCAAGTCAGCAACGCTGCGCAACATTCCCGTTTGCTCTTCGTTGTAAATCCTCTCGTAATATTCAGCAAGCACAACTTCATCCGCGTCATTAGCTTGTAGTTTTTCAATTACGTCGCGCATCACTTGTGGATAAACTGCCAAGTCTGGGCTCACGCTTGCACCGCGATAGTTAATAATGAGCCTGCGCTTCCCGCCCTCTTGCTTGACAACAAACTCGCCTGCCATAATTTATCAAAAACACTAACGTAGAAAGAGTATATAATTATCACTAGACTTTAGCGCGGTCAAGGATTGTAGGCGTATTCCAATATGACACGGCTAGGGTCTACCCATCTTAACCCGCTGCCAGCAGGAGAAACCCATCTGTTGCCAACATTTACCGTAGTTCCGTTTGAATACGTGTACCTTACTGACTGCACATTTGACCGATAGTAGCCTTCAGGCGGAATTGTAAACGTAATCCTCCAGGTACCAATAGCTCTAATCTCACTAATTTCAAACTCCACAGATCGACGCGGGACTAAACGAACAAAAAAAGGACCAGCTGCTGCAGGAGGGTTAAAACGATAAGGCACATGTAAGCCATATGAATTTGGACCTGCACCTTCTGAGATCATTCGCTGATAACGTAGCGTTGAACCTTCTCTGTAAATTAAACTGCCTTCAGGATGATGCGCACTGTAATTCTTTTCCAAGACGTAAAATGCGCTTACATTTGCAGTGTAAAACTGAAAATAAGAATTTCGGTCAGGTGACCTAACCCAAACAGTCAAAGCCTGGTCAGTGCCATTTGTAAGAATTGAACTGCTGAAAAGCAGCTGTTTGTAGGTTATCCCCCTCCCAGCGTGGAAATTTCCAGTTAAATAATTATTTCCAAAAACTGACAATAGTAATAGAATTATAATGGCAGCTACGACGGCAAAGAAAGCTGGCCCAAGCCCATGTTGCTCAACGTCGCGCGGAGTAAAATGTTTTCCTACGCTGCGCGGATGTGGAATCATTTCAGAAGAAGCAGCTCCTTCAGCTTTTCCAATCTTTCTACCTCTGCGTTTTGCCATAATAAAGTAAATACGAAGCGATTTAAAAATCTGCTTGTAGTTCACCCTACATTTTAAAAACAATAAGGCGGAAAGTATAGTTGATACTAAATGGCAGAACCTGCTTCTGAAAATTTTAAATGTAAACACTGTGAAAAGGAATTCACTTCACAGCCAGCTTTGGAAATGCACGTAAATGCCAAGCATGCTGTGCCAGTGCAGCCAAAAGGAGAAAATCCATTGGCTAAGCACAAATGGACTTTAATAGCGGCAGGCATTGCACTGATAATATTGTGGGGCGCGTGGACTTTGTACGTAGGTGCAGTTTCTGGTAGCGGTGTAGGTGCAGTTGGCTCTACTCACATTCACATGGACATAAAAGTCTACATAGATGGCGCTCCGGTTAATTTTGGAGATAGAAAATATCAATTGCGGGCACAGCAAGTCCACTTTGAAGGCGGTGACGGGGACGTTTTCCACGTGCATGCAACCGGTGTGACTGTTGGTTATCTGTTTGAAACCCTCGGCGGAAGGCTTTCAGAAACTTGCATTTCTCTTGATGGCGTAACGAAGTGCAGCGACGCAACTAAAACGTTGAAATTCTACATAAACGGCCAGCCGAACAGCCAGTTTGGCAAATATTTGCCGCGCAGTTTAGATAAAATCCTCGTATCTTACGGCTCTGAAACGCCAGAACAAGTCCAACGGCAACTTGCAACCGTTACGGACAAAGCTAAAAACGAGGAAAATACGGATATAGGTAATAATCCATTAGCAGCACATAGCGCAGGATAATCTAATGAAAATAAAGTGATGAAAAATGGCAAGAGCAAGATATACTGGTAGATTTTCAGAAGAAACGCGCAAAGCAGGCGAAAAACCTACTGCGGAACAGCCAACTCAACGCGGGCCAGAAACCCCTCAAAGAGTGCGCGAGCGGCTAGTGAGAGAAGCGTTGGCAGTAAACCGGTCGCCGCTTAGACTTGGGGTTGAGCGAGGAAGTTTACCAATTGCGCGGCCAGAGCAAAAACTGCGCATTAACCTAAGATCGCCAAAGAAAAAATAGCTCGTAGTTTATTTTATAAAGTTAACTGCGTTTAGCAGTTATAGCTATATAACTAACAGGTGATTGAAAAATGGCTCAAAGACCAAAAACACTATTACTACGTAGATCAGCTACTGAAGAAGTGCCTTTTCCACCAGTAAGTATGGTCGGAAGACCAAAAAGCCAATTACTCTCTAATAGGTCACCACGTGCTCCTTTAGGCGAAAAACGTTTTTTTGACTTTAGTAGTGTGCCGTTTCCTCCTAGCGATGTTTCGCGTTTACAGAATTTGACATTTAGGAGAAACCCTGCAACTGTACTTGCAGAAGTTCTTGAGAAACGAATAAGGTCTGGACCACTTACTGCCACTGAGCGGCGCACAGCTGGTCAAGTATTTACTAAACTTAAAAGTGGAGGGGCTCCAATTCCTAGCGAGTCAGCTCGGCGACTTTTGGATGTTCTTAGAAAGAAAAAGCCTACACGTTGAGAGGAATTTTTTCTAGCTCGGGCTAATCTCTATGCAAATTCTTCTTCCTATTTTTGTAATTGAGATTTCTTCGTTGCCTTTTATTCCAAGAGCGCGTTCAATGTCGCTAGGCAGCCTTATCACTGTGCCCCGGGCGCTTTTTGACAATTTACGGTAAAGTTTAAGCGGCTCTCCCCACAGCCCAAGCTTTCGGCTGGCTTCTATCATTTTCTGGCCTGCATTTTCACCAACGAACTCCTCGCCGCACTTTAAGCAACGTAGGCCCTTTTCAATAAATACATAGCCTTCGATTTCTGAAAGTATATCTTCAGCTTCTTTCATTTCTCCATTGCAGTTTGGACAGTTTTTAGCCATGTTCTTTTCCCTCAGATCCTGATATCACAAATATCTGGTTTTCAAACTTGTAAACTACAAAAATAATCTTTTTTCCGCCCTTCCAATTTATGTACGCTTCATACTTTTCTTTGCCTACTTTATCCACTTTATGCGCTTCTTTTATTGCCCTGCGCAAATCTTTATAATCCCAATTCCAGCGGAACATGTACTCGTTCTTGAAGTGTTTGCTTGCGTATATCTCAACCGAATCAATATCAAAATCCAGTTTCATCACTTTTTCACTATCTTATTTATTGAATTTCACTATATTTAAAACTTGTGGTTTTGCCGCTAGTTTTTTAAATGACTAAGAGTATAACTATGGTATACGCTTTTTGCGGGCGATAGCTAGTTTTGGGTTTGTGTCTCAGTTTTTGTAATAAATAGGAAAACTCTACTCCTATTGATTTCTATTGCAAAATGCGAAGCATTTTGGCTTGCATTTTGCAAGTCATTTTGCGTAGCAAAATGCAATTCGTGTTTGAGACGCAGCCGTCCGTGTTCTTGCGATGTGCAAAATGCACTTAATGGTGGCTGTGGTAAAATGGTGGCGAAGAAAACTACAAAGAAAAAACAAGCCGTTGAAGTTAAAGAAGCTAAACAGCTTGACCATGTTTTAATTCCTCCTGTTGAGTTAGTTGCCGAAGAAGAATTGGCTGAATTTTTCAAAACATTCTCTTTGTCAAAAGATAAATTACCGCTTATTAAATCCGAAGACCCGGCAGTTGCTTTTATGCACTTGAAACCTGGGCAAGTTGTGAAATTTGTGAGAACTAGTTTAGTTACTGGGCAGGATTCTCCGTATTATAGGTTAGTTGTAAGTTGAGTTAATCATAGGTGGATTTTTAGGTAATTTATTCGTAAATTGCAAAAATTGTTAGTTAAAAAAGGTTGATTATAAATGGTTGAACAAAATTTCTCTGCTTTGACTCGTGCGTATCTCCGCGATAATAGTTTAGTGAAGCAGTTTATTGATTCTTATAATAAGTTTGTGAACGAAGGAATGCAAAGGGTAATTGATTCCCAGCCTATTATCGAGCCGCAAATTGAAGGAATGCAGCTTAAGTTAGGTAAGATTCGCGTTGAGCGGCCTATGATTACTGAAGCTGATGGTTCACGCAGGCCGCTGTATCCAATGGAAGCAAGGATGCGTGACTTGTCTTACACTGCTCCTGTGTTTTTGGAAATGACTCTAATTATAAAAGGGGTTGAAAAAAGGACTGAAGATGTTTTTATTGGCGAAATTCCAGTTATGCTCAAAAGCAAGATTTGCTATTTAACTGGAAAAACTGAAGAAGAATTAATTAAAGCTGGCGAGGATCCAATGGACCCTGGCGCGTATTTCATTATAAATGGCACTGAAAAATCCTTAATGACTTTAGAGGATTTGGCTCCAAATAGGATTCTTGTAAGTAAAGATAAAGCCAAAGATCTAGTGCAGGCAAAAGTTTTCTCAACTAGAATGGGCTTCAGGGGCCGCTGTACAGTTGACAGGACTGCGGAAGGCAAAATAACTGTTTCAATGCCTTCGTACAGCAAGACGCTTGAATTAATTTTAGTGCTAAAAGCATTGGGATTAGACAAGACTGATAAGATTTACGGCGCGTTTACTGATGACTTAGAGGTAAAGAACGACGTTGAGCTTAATTTTGAATTTATAGAAGCTAAAAATGAAAAAGAAGCTTTGGAAGTTATTGGCCGCCGCGCTGCGCCTGGACAGCCTGTTGATTATCAAGTTCGCCGCGCTGAACTACTACTGGACCATTATCTATTCCCTCATATTGGAGTTGACAAGACAAGTAGGCAAGCGAAGGCGTTCTATTTATGCCGCATGGCTGAAAGGGCAATTGGCGTAGCTTATGGAAAGAGGGTTAGCGAATCTAAAGACCACTATGCCAACAAACGGTTGAAAATTTCTGGAAAATTAATGGAAGAGCTGTTCAAATATTCATTCCAATTCCTTGTAAAAGATATAACTTATCAAATTGAGCGCGCTAATGTGCGTGGACGCAAACTGTCGATGTTTGTAGTGGTAAGGCCCGACGCGTTGAGTGACAGGATAAAGTATTCTCTAGCAACTGGAAACTGGGTTGGTGGTCATACTGGAGTATGCCAGCCTGTTGACAAGTATAATTTCATTTCTGCTGTGAGTTTTCTCCGCAGGGTTACTAGTCCGTTGGCAAAGAAGCACCCGCACCACAAGGCAAGAGATTTACATGGAACTCACTTTGGAAGATTAGATCCAAATGAAACTCCAGAAGGCCCAAATTGTGGGTTAGTAAAAAATCTCGCTCTATTTTGTGAAATTACTACGGGTACAGGAGAAAAGCAAGTTGACGATGCACTCAAACAGCTAGGCGTTTCCCAGAAGCCTGACAAAGTTAGCATTTATGTTAATGGAAGGTTCGCTGGTTTCACTGACGCGGGAGACAAACTTACAAAGGAGTTGAGAGAAAAGCGCAGGCAAGCTGAGTTAGATGGCCAGGTTAACGTGGCGTTTTACCCTCACACTAGTGAAGTTTTCATTAACACTGATGAAGGCCGCGCTCGCAGGCCCCTTATAGTAGTAAAGGGCAACAAGCCCCAGGTTACTGAAGATCAATTGCAAAAAGTGAACCGCAGCGAGTTAAGCTGGGGCGACCTCGTTAAGCAAGGGGTAATTGAATATCTAGATGCAGAGGAAGAGGAAAACGCGTACATTGCTATTTCAGTTGATGGTTTAAGGAAAACAGAAGGTAAAGATTCATGCACGCATATTGAAATAGACCCAGCGGCTATTTTGGGCTATGCGTCAAGCCAAGTTCCATTTCCAGAGTATAATATGGCTCCAAGGGTATTAATGGCAAGCCAGCACACAAAGCAAAGTTTAGGGTTATATGCTTCTAATTTCAACTTGCGTTCAGAAACTCGAAGTTATCTATTATATTATCCGCAACGGCCAATGGTACAAACCGATGTTTACGATTCTTTAGCTCTTCACCGCAGGGCAAGCGGTCAGAATTTCGTTGTTGCCGTACTTTCGTACCAAGGGTTCAACATGAACGATGCAATTGTTTTAAACAAGGCCGCGGTTAACCGGGGCTTAGGGCGAAGCGTGTTTCTACGCACTTATAGTGGAGAGGAACGCCGTTATCCTGGAGGCCAGCGTGATGGTTTTGAAATTCCACAGGAATTTGTCCAAGGTTACCTCGGGCCAGAAGCTTATGCAAAGTTAGATGAAAATGGTTTAATTGGGCCAGAAGAAGTTGTACTGCCAAATGCGGTTCTTGTTGGAAAAACTTCGCCGCCAAGATTCTTAAAAGAAATAAGCGCGCTTGATGTTGAAACTGAAAAACGCAGGGAAAGTTCATTATCAGTCCGGTCAAATGAAGAGGGAATTGTAGACGCGTTGATGATTTCAGAAACACTTGCCGGTAATCGGTTTGTCAAAGTCCGCGTGCGCAAAACTAATATTCCAGAAATCGGGGACAAATTCGCCTCTAGGTTTGGGCAAAAGGGAGTTGTTGCCCTGCTTGCAGATGCAGATGATTTGCCATTTACAAAAGACGGCGTTGTTCCAGACTTGATAATTAACCCTCATGCAATTCCGGGGAGAATGACTGCTGGACACTTGCTAGAAATGTTAGGTGCAAAAGCCGGTGCATTAAATGGAAAACTTATGAATGGCACTCCATTCCGTGGCGAAAAGCAAGCTGATTTTGAAGAAGTTCTAAAATCACGTGGCTTCCACCCAGCTGGCCATGAAACTCTCTACGATGGTGTTTCAGGCAGGGCAATGCAGGCGAAGATTTTCATTGGAGTAATTTACTACCAGCGCTTACATCACTTGGTATCGCTGAAAATGCACGCACGTTCACGCGGGCCAGTGCAAATGTTAACCCATCAGCCAACTGAAGGCCGTGCACGTGAAGGTGGACTAAGGTTAGGTGAAATGGAACGCGATTGCTTCATTGGGTTTGGTGCAGCTTCGCTGTTGAAAGAAAGGATGATTGACTCTTCAGACAAAACAACTGAGCTAGTGTGCGCAGAGTGCGGCTCGTTGGCAGTTCATGACAAGAACAAGAACAAGCGCTTCTGCCCAGTTTGTGAAAGCGGTGACATTCAAGAAGTTGAAATGAGCTATGCTTTCAAGCTGCTGCTCGATGAATTGAAGAGCATTGGAATATTTCCAAAATTAAAGCTAAAAGCACTAGCGTAGGAAAAGCATGAAAACGAATGAAATAAAAATTAAATTAAATAAAAATTAAATAAAATAAAAATGAAAACAAAACAGAAATGAAATAAAAATGAAATAAAAAAGAAATAAAAAATGAAAAATGAAATAAAGATAGTTAATGAGCTGAAATAGATTGAGGGATTGAAATGCGCGTCGTTGACAATGTTGAATTTACAATTTTTTCGCCGGACCAAATAAGGAAAATGAGCTCGGTTAAAATTACCGTGCCTGACACTTACGACGAGGATGGCTATCCAATTCAAGGTGGATTAGCGGACCAACGTTTAGGTGTAATTGACCCTGGGCTGAAATGTAAATCTTGCGGCGGAAGGATGAAATCCTGCCCTGGCCACTTTGGCCACATTGAATTAGTACGGCCAGTTGTACACGTTGGATTTGGCAAAACAGTCTACCAGCTGCTCAAGGCAGTTTGCCGAAAGTGTTCACGCGTAATGACAAGCGCAACTGATCTACCTGGCGTAAAGCGCGCAGCTGTATGCCCACATTGTGGAGAAAAGCAAATAGTCATAAAATTCGTCAAGCCTACAAACTTCTACGAAGGCGAACGCAAGTTACTGCCAAATGAAACCCGCGAGCGGCTAGAAAGAATACCGGATTCTGACCTAAAGCAGCTAGGTGTAGCAGTGCGGCCAGAGTGGATGATTCTCACAGTTTTAATTGTACCTCCAGTAAATGTCCGGCCTTCAATTACGCTAGAGACTGGTGAACGCAGTGAAGATGATTTGACTCACAAATTAGTAGATATTTTGCGCATTAACCAAAGGTTGGGAGAAAATATCGACGCAGGCGCACCTCAACTTATCATTGAAGATTTGTGGGAATTATTGCAATACCATGCTGTTACTTATTTTGATAATGAAACCGCTGGCATTCCACCTGCGCGGCACAGGAGCGGACGCCAGTTGAAAACACTATTCCAAAGATTAAAAGGAAAAGAAGGAAGATTTAGGTACAACTTGAGCGGAAAGCGCGTTAATTTCTCAGCGCGTACAGTTATTTCTCCAGATCCAACACTTTCAATTAACCAACTAGGCATACCGGAAGAAATTGCATCTGAATTAACAATTCCAGTAAAAATAACCTTGTGGAATATTGATTCAATCAAAGACCTAATCCGTTCAGCTCCTGAAAAAATCAGTTACGTAATAAGGCCAGATGGCAGGAGAAAGAAGCTTACAGCTGCAAACATCGAAGAACTGCTCACTGAATTAGCAGCTGGATATCAAATTGAGCGCCAGCTTATTGACGGAGATTTAGTTGTGTTCAACCGCCAGCCTTCGCTTCACAGGGTTTCAATGTTATGCCACGCAGTAAAAGTACTGCCAGGCAAGACCTTTAGGTTTAATGTAGCTGACTGCAACCCGTACAACGCTGACTTCGACGGGGACGAAATGAACATTCACGTTCCGCAAAATGAAGAAGCTCAAAGCGAAGCTGAAATGCTCATGAAAGTAGAAGGCCAGCTGCTATCGCCAAGAAACAGCCACACTTTAATTGGGCCAGCTCTCGACCACCTCAGCGGGTTGTACATTTTAACCCATTTAGTAAACGAAATTTCAAAAGCCGAGGCAATGGAATTGCTTTCAACAAGTGGAATAGAAACTACAGTTAAAAAGAAACTAACTGGAAAAGAACTTTACAGTGTGATTCTGCCAGATGCTTTCAATGCTGAGTTTACAACCAAGCAAAAGACAAAAGTTGTTTTCAAGAATGGAGAGTTAGTTGAAGGATATGTTGACAGCAAAGTGTCAAATGCAGTTGTGCGCGAAATATTTCTCAAACTAGGGTCATCTTTTGCCCGCGATTATATAGATAAAGCAACCCGCTTAGCTTCAACAATTGTAACCCGCTTTGGGCTTTCACTATCGTTGGAAGATTATGGCTTAGAGCCAAATTCCCAAAAGCAAGTTGAGGACATTGCAGTAGAAGCCCGCAAGCGCGTTAGGATATTGGTAAAGAAATACCGCACAAAGGCGCTTGAACGCAAGCCAGGCAAAACACTCAAAGAAACACTTGAAGAGCAAGTTATGGATGTGCTTGAAGCAGCGCGTTCAGCTTGCAACAAGATAATCATACAAGGCATTTACAACTGCAAAGTTGACATTTTTGGAAGCATAAAGCAAATCAACCCGGCATTAATGATGTCTGATGCAGGTGCACGCGGAAGCAAACTCAACGTAATTCAAATGGCATCATTAGTTGGACAACAGGCCGTTAGGGGCAAGAGGCCAACTTCGGGATACAAATCTAGATTATTGCCGCACTTTAAGCGCGGTGACTTAAGCGACCAAGCCCGCGGGTTTGTAAACCGTTCATTCGCACAAGGTTTAACGCCAATTCAATACTTCTTCCACGCTGCAGGAGGCCGTGACTCCGTAGTTGACAAGGGAGTTAACCCAGCAAAAACGGGTTACATGCAACGCAGGCTTGTAAACGCATTGCAAGACTTCGTAGTACAACCCGGTACTTCTGTACGCGACGCAGAGGGCAAAATAATCCAATTCACTTACGGCGACGACGGTTTAGATATAACTAATGGAAAGAAAATCGCTTACGGTGAGCCAGTTGGAGTAACTGCCGCGCAAAGTATTGGTGAACCAGGAACTCAAATGAGTGTAGACTATGGCCAGAAGGTAATCATAAAAGAAGACGGTGAGATAAAAATAGAGAAAATAGGTGAATACATTGACTCTATCATTGGAGAAATTGGAAGCGTGAAAGAAGGGATGCATGAAATCTGCGACTTGAAAGGAAAAGAAATCTACGCGCCAAGCCTCACAGCTGAAGAGAAAATACAATGGAAGCGCGTCTCTGCACTTAGCAGGCACCCATCGCCGGAAAAGCTTCTTAAAATAGTTACAAGGTCTGGAAGGGAGATAATCGCAACGCCGTTCCATTCCTTTGTAATCCGCAAGGACAACAAAATCGTTCCAGTTGCAGGCTCTACCTTACGCAAGGGAGACCGCTTGCCTGTTTTGAAAAACCTTTCAGTTTCAACTAGTAGTGCAAACGCCGCTTTGGACATCAAGCCCTTTATAGAAAGCAGCGTAAAATACCTTACAGCGCAAAATGGGATGCTCTACGCTTACCCGCGGGAAAGCAGCAAGGCGCTGCCGCAGCAGATGGATCTAAACGAATCATTTGGCTGGCTGGCTGGCATTTACCTCTCAGAAGGCAGTGCAACGCGCCACTTTTTCTCCATCTCAAACACAGACGAAGTTATCCTGTCAAAAGTGCGCCAGTTTGCTGAACAGTATAACTTATCCCACCGCGAGTATGACAACTTCCGCGGTTTTGCACACGGCCACGACATAAACGTTTCCTCCACCTTGCTCTCGCAGTTCCTGAAGGCAACTTGCGGAAGTGGCTCTGCAAATAAAAGAATTCCGGAATTCGCCTACTCCGCTTCTGACGAGTTCGTTGGAGCTTTACTCCGCGGGTGCTTTGACGGCGACGGCAACGTAAATGTAGAGAGAAAAGTTATTAGGATTTCATCCAAATCAAAAGAGCTTATTGACGGAATTGCACTTTTGCTCACCCGCTTTGGGATATTTGCTTCTAAGAAACGCGATAAGAAAGGCAGCTATTGGCTTGCCATTTCACACCGCTATGCCCGGGTTTACCTTGAAAAAATTGGCTCAGATGTAGAGAAAAAGAAGGAGGCATTGCAGCAGCTTGCAACTATGCCAAGCGCTGAAACGGATTATAATTTAATAGATATGATTCCTGGCATAGGCAATTCAATGCGTTCGGCAGCTGAGAAACTTAAAATTCCAACAAGGCTCATAAACAACTTCACCAAACGCCAGAAGATTGGCCGTTCAACGCTTGCAAAGTATGTTCAAACTTTTGAGATGCTTTCACAAGAGAAGAAAATAGGCCTCCAAGAGCTGCCTCTCCTTAAGCAAGCAGTAGAAAGCGATGCGGTTTGGGACGAAATTGCAGAAATTGCCTATGTAGAGCCGACAAATAAGTTTGTGTACGACTTCACGGTGCCTGGAAGCGAAACGTTTACAGTTTTTGATGGCATTGTCACCCACAACACTCTCCGCACTTTCCACTACGCTGGAGTAGCTTCTCTAGCCCAGCTTGGGTTTACAAGGTTAGTTGAAATTGTCGACGCACGCAAAGCGCCAAAGAAACCCGTTATGGAAGTTTACCTCAAATCCCCGTTCAACAAGGATTACAACAAGACGAAGCAAATGGGCGCAAAAATTGAACAAGTTACACTAACTCAAGTTGCCGAAGTAAAGGAAGATTTTGAGCGCAAGGCAATTCAAATTAAGTTCAACGAAGACGTAATGAAAGAACACGCAATTAACCTAGAAGATGCAGTTGCAAGGATAAAAGCAGCTGTGGCATACGAAGGCCAAGGCGGAAAAACAATTACAATTAAGCCAAAAGTAGACACGCTGCGCAACGTGCGTAAAATTACAAACAAGCTACGCGAAATTACGCTAAAAGGAATTCCGGGAATTAGCCGCGCAATTATAATTGAAAAAGAAGGCGGTGAATTCACCCTGGCAACTGAAGGCTCTAATCTTGAGGAAGTTTTCAAGATAGAGGAAGTTGACACGCGTCGCACAACTACAAATGACATTGCAGAAATTGGCCGCGTACTAGGCATAGAAGCAGCGCGCAACTCAATAATTTCAGAATTACTCAAAGTTCTTGAAGCGCAGGACCTAGATGTAGATGTGCGCCACATTATGCTAATTGCAGATTCAATGACGAGCAAAGGGGCAATTGAAAGCGTAGGCCGCCATGGCTTAGCTGGAAAGAAAGCTTCAGTGCTTGCACGCGCAGCTTTTGAAGAAACAGCTAAACACTTAGTCAACGCCTGCGTTTCCGGTGAAAGAGACAACTTAGCTTCAGTAACTGAAAACATCTTAATTGGCCAAACAATCCCACTAGGAACTGGAATGGTTGATTTGGAGATGGAAGTTGAATAAAGCTGTGGGAAACCGGTTATAAATGAAAGCCTCAGTTTTAGTTGAAGGAAATGTGCAAGGTGTTGGCCTGAGATCTTATGTTATAAGGTTAGCGCAAGAAGCAGGGCTAAAAGGCTTAGTGCGAAACACTTCTAATAATAGAGTTGAAATTTTTCTCGATGGCGAGCGCAGCGCAATTGAGCAACTACTTTACAAGCTTCGGCAACGCCGCAGTTCCAGTTTCATTGGCATGCGGGTCGAAAAAATAATTTTGGCTTATGAAGGCGAAACTACATTCACGCCCGCATGGAAAAAATACGAAGGATTTGAAGTTGATTACTAGCTCGGCCAATAAGTTCACAACAAGTTCAATCAGCCAGTTCACAACAAAAGGTAAAAATACTCTCCGTGCTTTCTTTTATTATAATATTTAGTGGGTGACTGAGCGTTTATGGAAAAAGTTTTGCGAAATAAGCCGAAGTTAAAATGTGCTTGCGGTTCTGAAAAGGAAGTTGAAAGTTGCTGCGGCGCTGCTAAATCATGCTGCGGTGGCGGTTGTTGTGGAGTCTAACTTATATGTTCGTCGTTAGCTGCAGCGGAGGGGGAAAATTAGCCAAGAGTTTGGCACGTTTACTCAACGCTTCTTTTGAAGAAATCTCCCTTGAGCGGTTTCCAGATGGAGAGCTACATCTACGTTTCCCGCGGGAAAATTACAATGGGGAAAATGTTGTATTAGTCCAATCTTTATCTCCGTCTCCCAATGAAAAATTACTCGAACTGCTTTTAGCTGAGCGCGGCGCAAAGGAATTAGGCGCAAAAAAATTAACTGCTGTGATTCCGTATTTGGCTTATGCGCGCCAAGATTCTCGATTTAACCCTGGCGAAGTTGTAAGCAATAAAACGGTATGCGATTTTATTCAACATGCTGGCGCAGATGATTTTTACGCAGTTGCTTCGCATTTACATCGCGTTCGTAGTTTTTCCCAATTGTTTTCAATCCCTGCGCAAGATGTGCTTATGAGTGAAGAGATGGCGAATTGGATTACGAAGAAAATTGGTAGAAAAAATGTAGTGGTTGTTGGCCCGGATGGAGAGTCAATTAGGTTAGTTAAGCCAGTTGCCGACTTGCTAAGTTGCGACTATGGGACCTTTACTAAAAAGCGGCTTAGCGGCTCAAGAATTAAACATTTATCCGCGCCAGAAGTTGAAGTTAAAGGAAAACATGTTGTGATAATTGACGATATAGTTTCAACTGGCGCTACTG
>OBEQ010088697.1_pt1 | contig 36784 bp, 44 predicted proteins | sample 1670901 | NCBI WGS metagenome assembly OBEQ01 (sample SAMEA104232315, study PRJEB22302) | groundwater metagenome | biome: forest; feature: aquifer; material: groundwater | place: USA | collected 2011-08-07 | depth 5.4 m | reverse complement strand
TCTAGGTCGCATTCCTTTAGAAAATTCTGTGAGTGAACTTGTGCGCCCGATACTTCCAAAGAAGGGATGACGAGGGGTGACACGGAGAAGTCGTGCAAAAGTTTTGTCGTTTTACTTTCACAAAATCTTTTGTGCGACCCCGCAGTGGCAGGACCCCGAGAGTATCCTTGTTTTAATACGAGGGCGCTTGGACGGTCTTCTTAAACTCATCTCTCGTGAACGGTGAGCGAATTATTTCTTCAACATTTCAAGCGCCCTCTCCATTTGCGGATCGCGTCCCGCCTTCACATCTTCTTCCTTCACTTCAACAACCTCATCGGGCACAATCCCGTTCTTGTTGATGGAGCGACCAAGTGGCGTCAACCATTCGGCAATCGTGTACTTCAGGGCCGAGCCGTCTTCAAACTGATGAAAATCTTGCACCGATCCTTTGCCAAATGTTTTGGTGCCCACCAATTTTGCAATCTTGTAATCTTGAAGCGCGCCGGACACAATCTCGGCCGCCGATGCCGTGCCACCATTCACCAAAATCACCGTGGGTATGCCCGCGAGACGTGTCGGTCCCTCGGAACGAAACTCGGTGCGTTTACTATCTTGTTCAATCACCACGATTTGATCTTTGGGGATCCACTCCCCCGCCACCGCAATCGCGCCATCAAGATAGCCGCCCGGATTGCCGCGCATATCAATCACCAAACCTTTCGGTTCTTTGGGTATGAGGTCCAAAATTGCGCGCTTGAAATCAAGAACCGTGTCATTGCCGTATTCATAAATGGCAATCACCGCAACGCCGTCATTGCGCAATTCGGCGTGCACACTTTTGATGGTGATCTCACTGCGCGTCAAAGAAAAATCTTTTGGCTTTTCAAAATCTTTGCGCATGATCGTGAGTTTCACGGCGGTGCCGGCTTTGCCGCGAATGAGACGCACTGCTTGTTCAACGGCCATACCTGTAGTGTTGGTTCCATCAATCGCCACAATCTGATCACCGGTTGCAAGACCCGCGCGACTTGCCGGCGTTTCCGGAAGCGGTGCGATCACCACCAATTTTTCATCACGAATCCCGATCTCGGCACCAATGCCCTGAAACTTTCCCGCAAGATCACTGTTGAATTGTGACGTTGTTTCCGGATCGAAAAAAGTCGTGTAGTCATCACCGATCGCGGCGACCATACCTTTCAATGATCCGTAAAAAAGTTGCGTATCAGAAACCGGCCGATGCAAATAGCGCTCCTTGAGCAAATTCCACACGCGCCAATACAAAGCAAAATCAACGTCTTTTGCCAAATACGCTGGTGACGTTTGATCAATATTCAAAACGGTGCCAGAACCGGGCGGCACGGCGGCGCGCACCCCGCGACGATATCCAAAAACCGAGCCGCCATAAAATGACCCCGCAAGAAGCGCGATGCCAACATATATAATAAGGATGCGTTGCCAGATGTTCGTTTCTTTAGAAGGAAGATTCATATATTGAGACTGTATAAAAATGCGACCTACTCGGCGGTCCGCTTCCGTTCCTCGCTCACCGTACCCCGTGTACGCCTCGCTCGGTACTCGCTCCACGCCTTCGTATCTCCCTCTGCGCTCCGACTTCGAGGGACAAGTCACTATTTTTCTACCTCACAACGAGTGAGTAAAGTGGCAAAGCCTTGCTTTGACACTTTCGAACGAGGCAGTGAGGCCACGAGCGAAGCGAAGTTACAGTCTCATGTTGATAATGGTAACTCGTAATCCGTAACTCGTAACTGGTAATTTAAATTAAGGAAGTAGCTCAGGTCTTTAGACCTGACACCGTTTCAAACCTAAAGGTTTGAGCTACGGTGATTTTGCGTAGCTCAAGTCTTTAGACTTGATATCGTCTGTTCCAAACCTAAAGGTTTGAGCTACGAGTGGTTTTCATTTTGATAATTGAGACAGGAAAGAACTAATGGAAATTTTATATACTCCAGTATACATTAAAAGGAAAAGGGGAACAAATGGGCAACGAGACTAACGGGAAAGATAAGATCCACGGAAGCCGTACTTATCGTCGGGTGCCCAATCGCGCACAATCGCACCCACTGCAGAGAAACGACCGAAGCTCACCAGCTCACCTTTCGAGGAACGCGTCGCCGTCCAATCATCAAGCGCTTCCCAGCCGGCAATAGGTCCAAGGAGACGATCAGTGTGCCCTTCGCTTGCAAGAAAAACCAAGAGCGTATCATAGAAGGCTTGTACAAACGTTCTGCGATGATTTAAGGTAATGAGAAGATTCGCGAGAAGCAGAGCAACATCTTTTTGCTGATTCTGCTGCCAGTGTTCATTGAGTATGGCTTGCAATTCGGCCAATTCTTCATTGGTACATTCGGCTTCTTCAGCCGAGGTGAGCCAACCGTTGTCTTTGAGTTTATCACGAAGAAGTTTAGTTTGTTCTAGATAATTCATTTCGGTGGAGTTAGGAAGAGCTTCACGGGTAACGAGTTTCCATTCGAGTTTGGGGTTTTCTTTGGTGAAGAAGGTTTCGTTTCGGTACTCACTCGTATCAAGGAGGGCTATTCCATCTTGGGATGTAAAGCGTTCTTGAGCAATCTCATGAAGACGTGTGCCGGTGAGATCGTTACCCTCATTGTCTTTGGAGACACGCAAAACAAGCATCATGCCGAGTTTCTTGGCTTTTTCAAATTCTTCATCCGAGTATGTGATGGGAGGAATTTCAGTGGGGTCAAGATCAATGTCAAAAGCCGTACGGACTTCTACGGGACCGTAGACGTTTTCTTTGCCGAGATATTCACGGGCGCGTTCAAGGTTCTGTTCAAGATTCTCACGCGCTTCAGGGGGGAGTTTGCCGGTTTCTCGGATGTAGTTCATTTGGAGGAGGAGGGCATGGAGACGATGGAGGTCGGCGGTGGAGACCGTGGTGTTGTCTTTGAGTTGAGCTTTGAGTCCGCCCGCGTCATTAAAGGTGATGCCGTAGGGACGCAAAAGATCCCGTGTTTGGTGGAACAGGTTACGCTCATATGAGGCGACGCGGGGGGCAAGGTCGTAGCGAGAGATATGGGAGATGCCGTCGGGGTTGGAAGAGTGGGGTTTTTCGGACATATAGGGAGGCTCAACCTCCGGTAGTAATCTGCCGGAGGTTGAGCCTCCGTGGTGTTCAACCTCCAACGTCGACGTTGGAGGTTGAACAATTTACGAATTACGGATTACAAGTTACGAGTTACCCATCAATCATTCCTCATGTACACGCGCGCGCCGAGGAACCATAATCGAAGGGCTTCGAGCGGAGGTACAATTTTCAAGAAATAACGAATGTCGGCGAGCTGGCGCACGAGCCATGCGGAAAAGCCGTGAAATTTGAAACCGCCGACATCCGCGATGGCGTACTTTGCGCCGACCGGAATGATGGTGTGAATATAGGGAAATGCGTACTGCTGATCTTCGCCGATAATTTGCGCGGCAACCACACCCGCCTGCTCAATCGCGGTTTGTGCGAGCCACGGCACCGAACGTTTTGTTGTGGGGTTTTCGAGTGATGCCGCATCGCCGATCACGAAAATATCTGCATGATCTTTGGCGCGACACGCCGTATCAACCGCTACGCGCCCTTTTGCATCAACGTCAAAACCCCACCGATCGAGTACCGCATTACCACGCACGCCGCCGGTCCACACAAGTAAATCCGCAGGAATTATTTTTTGCTTTTCAGCGCGAAAATCACAGACGAGTGCGTCGGCGGTTTCTCCGGGACGCAAAGGACGCGGCGCAAGCACCACCTGTCCCTCGCGCACCTCTTGAATACAGGTATCAAAATAAAATTTCACGCACCATCGCTCAAGACGATCCTGCGCCCACGACGAAAACTTTTCGTCAAACATCGAGAGTACACGGCGCGATGCTTCGACCACCGTAATCGTCAAATCGCTCGGCCGCAATTCGTTGTGAGCGATTGCGTGTTCAAAAAAACGGACGAGTTCACCGGCAAACTCAACGCCGGTGGCACCCGCGCCGCCGATCACAATCGAGACATGCGCCAATTCGCCTTTTTGTTTGCGCCGCAAAAGTTCATGCAAGCGACGACGAATCGCGAGTGCTTGTCGCAATGATTTCAGTTGAAACGAATGTTCTTTGAGTCCCGTGATGCCATAAAAATCTGTTTCGCCGCCGAGTGCCAACACGAGATTGCTCCACGCGAGCGTTCTGCCGTCAGAAAGAGTGATCGTGTGGCGCGGAGCGTCGAGCGTCATGACCTCTTCATTTAAAAAATGGATACCCGCTGTTTTGAGCCGCGCGCCAATCCCCTCTCGAAATGAAAAAGCGGCGCCGGCCGCGAGTGTATTTTCGAAAGAGCGATCCGCATCTTTTCCGATCTCCCGCGAATCGTAGCCCGTCGCAATTTCATAAAGCAAAGGCGTGTAGAGATGATGCGGATTGCGATCAATCAAAAAAATCTCGCGTCCCCCAAGTTTTTCTTTTCGACGTGCCAATTCAAAAGCAGTGGCAAGCCCACCGAAACCGGCACCGACAATGATAATTGAATCAGATACCATACCTAAAAAGAAATCGAAAAACTTCTGTCATCCTCGAGCGAAGCGAGGGACTCACACGCCGTGAGATTCTTCACTATCGTTCAAAATGACGCAGGGTGGTCATCCTCGAGCGAAGCGAAGGATCTCTCGCGCATGCGAGCCAGCACCCATGCGTGTGAGATTCTTCACTACGCTACGCTTCGTTCAGAATGACGAGGAAAAGTCGTGTCATCCTCGAGCGAAGCGAAGGATCTCGCACGAATGTGCGCCGGCTTGCATGCGCAAGAGATTCTTCACTGCGTTCAGAATGACGGAAAAAAATTTAATGGTTTAACAACGCTCGTCCCACCGCCACCGCCATCTCAATCAATCTTTGCGAGTAGCCCCATTCGTTGTCGTACCAGGCGAGCACTTTCAACAAGTCGCCGTCAATTACTTTCGTGAACGGCAAATCAACGACGGCGGAGTAGGTACTTCCGATGAGATCCGATGAAACAAGCGCTTCGTCCGAGACTCCCAGTATTCCTTTATAGAGCGATTGCTGTGCGGCCTCGCGAAATACTTTGTTTACTTCTTCAACCGTTGTTTTCTTTTTGAGAAGAAACGTGAAATCCGAAAGCGACACATCAATCGTGGGGACGCGTATCGCCATGCCGTCGAATTTTCCGGCGAGGTCAGGAAGCGCTTCGGTGGTAGCTTGCGCGGCACCGGTCGAAGTAGGCACCATATTCACGAGCGCGGAACGAGCACGACGAAGATCGGGGTGAAGTGGCGGCGGCGGGCCATCAACAATGTTTTGCTCGGCGGTGACCGAATGCACCGTCGTCACGCCCGCTTTCAAAATACCAAACTTGGCGTGCACGACCGCAGTTACGGGTCCCACACAATTCGTGGTGCACGACGCATTATTGATCACCGTATGCGTGCCGATTTTTGCGTCCACGTTCACGCCTTGCAAATACGTCGGTACGCCTTTTGCCGGTGCGGAAATAATAACGCGCTTGGCGCCCGCTTTCGTCACATGAAGCAACGCGCTTTCATTCGACGCAAAACGCCCGGTACACTCAAGCACCACATCAATGCCCATTTTTTTCCACGGAAGTGCCGCAGGATCTTTTTCTGCGATCACCATCACTTCTTTCCCGTCAACAAAAATTGAATTTTTACCTGCTTTCACGTCATGGCTCCATGTCCGAAACACCGAATCATGTTTCAAAAGATGCGCCAAAATATCCGGCGTCGTGAGGTCGTTTACCGCAACAAACTCGACCTTGTCCATGATATCTTTGCGTTCAAAACCCGCCTTGAGCGTATTGCGCCCAATGCGCCCGAACCCGTTGATCGCGACACGAATTTTTTTCGAAGATGATTTTTTAGATGACATACCAATAAAATACGTCATTGCGAGGAGTCGCGCGACGAAGCAATCTCGTGAATCAAAGACATCCTTATCTTTGACGGGATTGCTTCGCTTCGCTCGCAATGACCACGCTAAAATAAACGCCATCAGTATACCATCTCTTGACAAGTTTGCCAAAATAGTACAAACCATGAAAATTTGGTAAAAAAAAGCGGGAGGATAAGTGTCCTGCCCGCAAAGGTGATTTAAAAACATAAGTATCACCGAAAGAACCCGTGGCCGTAGTTCGGCATGGCCGCCGCGATGCCGTACGCGCCAAGTACGATCGCGCCCTTCTCTGAACGGGACAGGCAGAAGGTGTTGGTGAATCCTCCTTGTCCGAGCAAACTCACCTCAAGATCAGGGGCGCTTACAAACGGAATCAGGTTGCCTTCCATGTGCTCGGCCCAAGTCGGGTGCATCGCGGCAATCAGAGGCAATTCCTGACCCATGCCGGTAAGTTTTTGTCTATCGAGTCGGGGGGCGACAGAGATCGCACGTCGTTGCCTGAACTTGAGGCCAAGTTCGCAGACCGTCCAGCGCAGACCTTTGCGGCGCACATGCGCACTCTCGCGTTGTCGCACATATTTACCCGCGAGCATTAGGCCGCCGACTTTTTCGGTATGCAGTACGCCATGCATGTACTTGCAGGCAAGCACATTGCGGTTCAAGGTCCAGATCAAGTCGCCTGTGTCCGAAAGCAGGGTTACGCAGGAGAGGTTATCGTCCTCTGTCGCTGGACGTTCAGGCGGATCGCCAAGCTCGCGGATCGCCTCCTCGGTGATCGTCCGATCTTTCCAGACCGCCTCATTGATCTCGAGCAAATGGTTTGGTTGAACAGAGGGCGAAGTGAAGATGTATCCCTCCTGCACCCATGTTTCAATTCTGGTGCGGGGAATTCGCTTTCTTTTTTTGCGGCTCCGGCGGTGGCCCCAATCCTCATCCAGAATCGGCGTGTACTGTCGTTGTCGTGACATGATGTACCTCGTTTTGAAAAAAAGCGCCGTTGCACAAATCTCGTTGGAGCGGGAGACGAGATATGTGCGCACGGACGCAGGGAGATGGAGTCGAGTGAAGATCAGTAGATGAGGTTAGATGGTCAAAGCGTTCTTACTTGCGAGCGGCGAGGAATCGCCAGCCCGAAGTCCAGTAGTGTTCAGAATAGTCTAGCACCAACGCCCGCTGTTTCTGGGAACAATTATAGTCCATCGCCTCCGTCGGCCCATCGTTCTGACCACAGAGATAGGGCTTGGCGGGCATTCCATCGCGACCGTCGTCCCATTGCGAGCCAAGTGCGACAATGGGAAACTGCGTCTGAAATTTTGGGTTTGCCAAGGCATATGCGCGTGCTTCGCGCGCGGTTGCCGGGCGCATACCTTGTGCGTTGATGCGCTTCAACACTTCATCGGTCGAGATCAAATCCTCGCCATCACTATGAAGCTTGAGCTGGGTGAGAACCACTTGCCCAGTTCCGCCAGGCTCGGACGGGAAGTGCTTGTCCGTGAAGTCGGGGTTGACATAGTCGATCTTCGTCTCGAGGTCGGCCCACGACCGACTATGATCCACCGTTGCAGTGTAGAACTGCTTATCCGTGGCAGTTTCGACGACACGAGTCGTGCCGCTGTTGCATGCCACGAGCATCAAGACAATGCCGAGGTGGACGATGATTGCGTTTCGGGTCATGGAAACCTCCTGTGGTTGTTGGGGACTTGTCAAAGCGTTTTTATTAGACAGGGTCCCGGCGCCGGCGTGGTGGCGTTACTGCGGATGTTGAAGCGGGGCTAGATGGAGTTGCAGTTGGGACTGCTCTCAGGCGATGATCGGATCCACAGAAATTATCTTCTTCGTCAACGCGATCATTACAAGTGGGACAGGTGAGCGGGTTTTCAAGGACGCGTGTGCCGCAACCGCCGCAGAACTTGGTGGAAGGATTTTTTACAGCGCGCTTGCAGGATGGGCAGTGATTGTAGCCACAGTAGTTGTCTCCTTCGTCTATCGTTGTTACACAGATACGACAGGTAGGTGGCGGAGCGGTTTGGGGTTCCTTATTGTCCGACCGCTTGGAGCGAACATTGCGATCAGAACATTTTACCGGGCCGATGTGAAACATATGAGTCGAACACCCGTGCACTCCGAGAAACATTAGCGCGATAGACGGGACAAGCAACGCGACCCAGAGCGTGATCTCGCTATTCGCGTACTCTGGAAACCACATCAGGATCCTGGCGTCTATCATGGCCGATATTCCCAGCAGTATTTCAGTGCTGGATTTACAGGCCTCTATTTCGCATAGAGCAAGTCCTTGGAGGAACATCCCCAGCAGTATAATCCCCACTATGATCTGCCACGGAGATTTCTGAATAATGTTATCCCAGCTAAGTCCCCAGACAAAGGCCTTGAGCTGTAGTGATCGGTTCATCTCTTGGGCCATGGCGTGAGTTTCCTCGTGTCCAGCACGGGTCTGCTCGCGCACCCATTCGGCTCCATGTCTTGCGACATGGGTGCCGAACAGTTTGTCGACATAGCGGGTGCTCTTTCTGACAGCCTTGCTGTTCACGACATCGTCGGCCATTTCCATGGCTGTGTCGGCCGCGTTGATTCCGACTTTTGCCACTTCCTGATGGACGAGGGTAACAGGATTTTCTCCGAGTTTGACCCAGACCGTGAAGATCACGGCGATGAGCGCGATAGTGACTATCGTGTACGAAACCGGCTTTTCGAGCATTTTCGTGTACTCCTTTCAGGATTGATACGTTGTTACTACTCGCACGTGACGGTAACATGGAACAGTCCGTTTTTCGGGCTTCCGCTTGTCGTACGGCCGTCAACGGTGAGTTCGACACTGCCGATGAAATCGTCTGGTATGGTGGTGAATTTGCTTACTATGGGGTGATCGTCATCAAAATCAGACAAGCTGATCTTGATGGTATCTCCTTTTTGCAGGGTGATGCCGCTTTTTTCGAAAAACGGAGCGGGGAAATCGGTCGTGTTGTGCCGTATGCTCAGTTTCTCGTTGGCCTCTTTGCCGCTGTTGTCCTTGATGGTCGTACCGCTTCGACGAACCACGAGGTTACCACACGGGTCCGGCTTTGCGTCGCCAAACCCGCTATCCCAGTTGTCCCCTTCCGCATCCACCTCCGAAACGGAGAAGTCAGCGGTGAGCTTTGAACAGCGCCACTCGTTTTGAGTCTCCGGAGCGTGCTCGCTCTCTGCCTCTTCACCACGCAGATTACAACCATTGATGGAAATAAAGGCCACCAAGCCAACCACGATGAGAATGCCACGAACGATACCCATGCGCTTCCTCTCTTTCTTTTCGATTGTCAGAGAACAACTCTACTGGTTTGAAGTATAAACCACTTCTTCAAGTTTGTCAAGTGTTCCGTCTTGACGAGATTTGACAAAATATCCAAAATATGATAGTTTGAGAATAGACATTTTCACCTCGAAAGGAGGCACCATGACAGTACGCATTAGTTAGCCTGACCTCCCACATGGTGTGTGAGGCAGGCGAAACGGAAAGGATGCCCTGTTACATGTTGTCGAAAAACGAAGGAATCGGTGATCGCGGAGAGCGGAGGCGGCGGAACCACCACGTGTGGCAACGCCGGATCAAAGAGCACATGAGAACGCACCGCTACTGGAGCGAGTACTGCTCGTGCAAGGGTCAGGCGGTCTTGAAGGACACGCCGTGCCGGAGGTCGTACCCCAAGGACACGAAGATCAGGCCGGCCTCGGCCGCGCGACTCTCGGGCAACTACGCCCTGCCGCGCGATCTGCGCCAAGTCCTGCCCGAAGAGTGCGCGACGCGGAGCCCCAAGAAATCGGCCGCGCGCAAACCCAACGTGCGACAGTTCCCTCTGCGGCACATCATGTGCTGGCAATGCGGGAGAACGGTGCGCTGGATGAACGGTCCTGACCCGACGTCCGCGCAAAACAGCACCTGGGGTTTCGACTCCGCGTACACGTCGCGTCGCGAAAACTGCGCGCGATGCATCGCAATCATGAACGGCCTCGAACTCCCCCGCGCCGCGTAAAAATCTCAACCCAGACGGCATCTCGGCCGTCTTCTTTTTATTTTAGGGATTAGGGATTAGTGTTTAGGGAATTAGGGGAATCGCGACAAAGTCAAAAACCAAAAAACGAGTGCACGCTCGCTTCCAAAACTCCGTCTTTTGCGTCATTGCGAGCGGAGCGAAGCAATCCCGTGAAAAAACCACGAAGATGTTTTCTCTATAATTCGCGGGATTGCTTCGTGGATTCGCTGCGCTCACCACAAGTCGCGCGGCTCCTCGCAATGACACAAAAAGAGTATCGCAACGCTCTCCCTGAACCCTATTGACACAATGTACTTTGTGTGGTATCTTAAAAATAAGAAACGGTTTTTCAAAACTCAATCCTCACGAAAGGAGGGCATGATGACGATGCACGTCTAGTCCGCTACCGTACGCAATCACGCGATCGGTGGACGGACCCACGTGAAGGAGTCAGGCATGTCACGCGAGTTCTGTAGCAAAAATGACGGCATCGGAGATCGTGGTGAGCGTCGCGCACGCAACTACTTTGTGTGGCGCAGACGTGTTCTTGTGGATCGCAATCAACACTACAACGATCTTTCGTGTCCCTGTTTTTTCTCGGTGAAAGCAACCGCGCGTTTCAAGGATACGCCGACGGGTTGGCGAACAAAACGAGATGCGTCGCGCAAAAATTTTCTGACACCGCGTGATACACGCCTTTTGTTCAACGAAACCTGCACCGCACGCAGTCCGGTAAAGTCAGATCATCGCGCCAAACGAAATGTCCGCACATTCGTGCGTCCCGTGGGATGCATTACCTGCGGCATCACGCTCGATGTGGTAAACGCTTCAGAAACTACCCGCGCCGGAAGCGCCACGTTCATGAAGTACGGAAATCCGTACTACGTGAAACATGATCTGTGCGATGTCTGCGCAAAGAAGGCACAGGAAAAATAACTCACCTCGGACGGCCACTCGGCCGTCTTCTTTTTTTAGAATTTAGAACTTTGAAATTTGGTTGATCCTCTCACCATAGGCTAATTCGCACGAATTAGCCCATAGTCATATTCGTGCGAATTAGACGAAGGTTTAAAAAGAAAAATGCGAGCATTATTGCTCGCATTTTTTTACACTCCAAATCCCCACTCCCTCTACTCTAAAGAAAACCGCACAAACCGTTTCACTTGGATGTTTTCGCCGAGTTTTGAAATTGTATTTTTTACGTAATCCTCGATTGTCACATCCTCATCTTTCACAAATGCCTGTTTCATGAGACAGGTTTCGGAAAAATATTTTCCCAATTTTCCCTCAATGATTTTTTCAATGACGCTCGCCGGTTTTCCGGAGCCCGCAAATTCTTCGGCGGCCATTTCTTTTTCTTTGGCGAGTACATCGGCCGGCACATCTTCCGGATTCACGTAGAGCGGATTCGTTGCCACCACCTGCATCGCAAGATCGTGGACAAACGACTGAAATTGCTCGGTGCGCGCCACGAAATCCGTTTCACAATGCACCGCAATCAAGGCACCCACTTTGCCATTTGAATGAATATAGGAATGAACGAGCCCTTCGTGGGTCGCACGATCGGATTTCGAACCGGCTTTGAGCACACCCTTCTTGCGCAAAATATCGGCGGCGCGGGCCAAGTCCCCGTTCGCTTCCGTAAGGGCCGCTTTGGCGTCCATAATACCGGCACCCGTTTGTGCGCGGAGTTCCATTACTATTTTTGAATCTATGGTCATAAAGAGCTTTTTTATTTTTAATTATGTGCAACAACAGCAGGCGATTGTGCCTCAACTTTACGACGCGCGCCCAGCTCTTTTCCTTCTTTCACCGCATCGCCGATAATCTTCGCAATGAGCTCGACGGATTTGAGCGCGTCATCATTTCCCGGAATACAGTAATCAATGTTCGTGGGATTAACATTGGTATCGCACAGCGCAATAATTTTAATCCCTGAAAGTTGCGCTTCATGCACTGCGGTTTTTTCATGTTGCACATCAATGATAAAAAGCGCGTCCGGACGACGTTCAAGCGTTTCAATGCCGCCGAATTTTTCTTGCAAGTCTTCGATCTCTTTGCCAAACTTGATCTGTTCTTTTTTGGTGTATTTTTGAAGTTCGCCGGACTGTTGCTTTCCGCGCAAATCAATAAAATGTTTCACGCGACCACGGAGCACCGTGAAATTGGTAAGCGTGCCACCGAGCCAACGAATGGTCACATACGGCATGCCGCAATCGGTGGCGGATTTTTTCACGGCTTCTTGCGCTTGGGTTTTCGTACCTACAAAAAGAATCACGCCTCCCTTAGCAACGAGCTCTTTTATAAACTCGACCGTGCGCGCAATTTCTTCTTGCGTTTTTTCGAGATTAACAATGTGAACATTGTTGCGGGCGCCGAAAATATATTGCTCCATTTTCGGATGCCATTTCGTGGTGCGATGCCCAAAATGCACACCGGCTTTGAGCATCTCAAGAAGTGATGGTATTTCCATAAAAATGATAGGCTTTGCCACCCCATTCGGCTCGAGTCCTCCCTCGAGAGCCTACTAATGAATGGGTGTGAGATAAAAATTAAGATCGCCCCTAGTATACAAAATAGGTAACTATGTGTCAAATCTATGAACTCGCTTATGAGTAGGTAGAATGTAGTGTGAGTCGGACGGGTTCGATCACCCTACCTACTACACTCTAACTTCTAACTACTCACAAGCAGGGAAACCTTTTGTGTTGCTATCCTCTTGTGTTGCTATCCTCTCTGCAAGTATGTGCGTCAACGCAAGTCTTCTTAGTTATATCTCTCGTGAATAGTGAGCGAATCCCCTTCATAAAAAGAGCGCGACCTGTTTGCCTCACCTCTAGGTCGCATTCCTTTAGAAATCTAGTGAGCGAACCTTCACGAGAGATTAGAATAAGACCGGAACGGGCGCACGCGCGCAGACGAAAGGAGCGCCCCGCCTCCTTATTATAAAACTGAAGAAGCAAAAGCGGGGAAGTAAAAAGTATCCCGCAGGATACTTTTTACGTCGCTATCTTTCGCAAGCGCGGGCGTCCGTGGAGGTCTTCTTAAACTCATCTCTCGTGAACGGTGAGCGAACCTCCTGAAAAAGAAAGAGCGGCGTCCCCGATGGGACGCCGCTTTGAAGTCGTTTTGTTTTTTTTGGTTGGAACAGCCTCGTCGAGGACCGACGAGTTTGTCGCGAGGACCGCGACGCTGTTTTTTCTTGCGAGCCCTAGCTCGACATCGAGCGACGGATGCGCTCGGCGTCGGCCGGGGAGATGACGAAGTTCTCGAGGCCTCGCCCCGTGGTGAGCGCCTCGTTCAACTTCTCCTCGTGGGTCTTGGGCTTGGGCGCGGCGCTCGCGCCGTCGCCCTTCTTGCCACTGCCCTTCGCGCCACCCTTGCCACCGCCACCGCCCTTGCCGCCCTTCGTCGCCCGCGCCGTCGCGAGCGCCGCCTGGCGCGCCCCGTCGTCGTCACCTTCGGCGGCATCCACCTTCGCCGTGTCCCGGGCCTTGTCGGCCGACGGGTCGCGGGTGGGCTTCGTCGCCTCGCCGGGCACCACGGACACGGGCGCGTTCGCACGCGCCTCGGCCCCCACCCGCTCCCGAAGGAGCTTCAGGAGCCCCTTCTGCTTGTGGTACTCGGTGGTGTGCACCGCGAGGTCCTTCTCCGCCACCTCGAGCGTGGCGAATTTGTCCTCCTGGAACGCCAACTTCTCGTCCAGCGAGAACTCCTTGCGCGCGGGGCGCCGGTCGTCGTTGCGACCGCCCTTGCGCACCCACGGCGCCGCCACCGTGATCGCCTCGGCCCGCTTCTGCGCCTCGGCCTTGTCGGCCGTGAGCAGAACCGTGCCGTCGTTGCCGGCATCCACGAAGGCCTCGCAGGCCATTTCGCAGAAGCCGACCACGCGACCCTGGTGCGCCTGCGCGTCCGGCACCGCGCAGAACCGGATCACGGGGCCACAGCCCTTGTGATCGATCCCGCAGGTGTCGCGCGTCACGGGCCACGGTCCCTGTCGGCCGGCGTCCTTGTGGAACTGGACGACGCGATTGAACTCGCGCCGCTCCTCCACACGCCCTTCCGCGACCTTGAGGGGCAAGGGCCGCATGCCCTCGCGATCCGCCAACTTGAGGCGGGTGCGGGCCTCGTAGAACGCCTTCGTGGCGCGGCTACAGAGCCGCACCAGTCGCGTTCCGAGGACGAGCGCGTTCCCCACGCGCAACGTCCCGTCGTACTCTTCGTGGAGCACGTGCTCCAAGTTGCAGCCGTCGCCATCGACGAACTGCACCGCCTTCTTGCTGCCCTTTTCGCGTTGCAGGAAGGCCACGAAGCCTTCCACCATCCCCGCGAAATCCGCCTGGCGGGCTTCGTTCTCGATCTGACGACCGATGTCGTCCTCGCGCCGCCGCGCCGCGTGGCGCAGGGCGGTCTTGCCGTCGATGCGTCGACCCCTGGGCTCGGGGGCCCCCGGGATCGGCGTCACCGGCGCCTCCGCCGTTGCCACCGCCGGCACTTCGGCCGTCGGGGTCGTGGAGGTCTCGGGCTCCGTCACCGGAGCCGTGTTGCCGTTGCCGTCGTTCGGGGTACCGTTGCCGTTCGGATCGAGAGTCATCATCTGGACAGTCTCCTTGGCGGCCGAAGCCACCGGCTTGGCCGGACGCTTGCGCGCCGGCGGATTGTTGAGCGCAGTCGCGCGCTCGATACCTTGCTTCCTCGAGAAAACCACGAGAGCCTTCAGCAGAGCCGGCTTCGCGCCGCTCCGCTCCAACTCGCCCCGCGCCCCCTCGACACCTTCCGCGCAGACCTCGCAGATGCGCAGGAAGCAAAACCGCTTCCCGTCGCGCACCACGACCCCGCGCGCCGTCCGCTGAACTCGACGATGACCGTCGAGCGAGCAGACCGGCGCGTGCGTGGCGTGGGCACGAACCGTTGCCTTGCCCCGCTCCACCCGCGCCGCACACACCTGCCCCATCGGCAGGACGAGCCCCGTTCCGCAGTTGATGCAGAACTTCGCGTCCTGCACCATCCCCACGGACGAGCACCCCTTCGGGCACTCGGTTGCGAGAGGCTGTTCCTCTCGCACTCGCACGAGTTCTCCGAGGAACTTTCGCCCCTCGGAGAGTTCTCGCACGAGTAGATCTCGAACCACTTCCTTCGATGTCTGATGGGGCATAGCCCCTCCTTTCCCTTGTCCGCCTTGCGACGGAAAATTGGGTTGGGTTTTCTGTCTCTCGATCTAGCTTCCCCCCTCACCGTAAGTGGTGAAAGGACCAGATCTTCGTCACCGCTCATGAGAGCCGTACAAGACGACCTCACGAACGATGATGAAGAGCTGGCAGAGACTGCATAAAAATGCGATCTGCTCGTGCGTTTCCTCCGTTCCTCGCTTCAGCGTACACTCGGGTACGCTTCGCTCGGTACTCATTCCACGCCTTCGCATCTCCCTCTACGCTGAAGCTTCGAGGGACAAGTCATCATTTTTCTGCAGTCTTGGTTTATGCTCGTTACAAAAGAACAGGGGTTTAGGGAAAAAGAGGCCCAGCCGCCTGTTCGTACTCTCTCCCTTATGAAGATTTAAGTTGTAACTTCGCGCGGAGAAAACAAGCGCTCGTTGCTTCGCGTTGTCGCTCGAAAGTGCCAAAGCTACGACGCTTTGTCACCTTACTCTCTCCTAGCGAAGTAAGATTTAAGTTGTATGAGCCTCTTTTTCAACTTAAATCCTAAATCTTTAATCTTTAATCTTAAATCTATTGTATGACCAGTATATCACAAAACAAAGGTTTTGTCAAGCCCTTAGAGTCTTTATTCATGTTTTTATCGTTGATTTAGCTATTTTTATTGTTCACCTCTTATTCATTTACTATGAGTTGCGCATCGCCGAATGAGTAGAAGCGATATTTTTTGCGCACCGCTTCGCGATAGGATTTGAGCATAAAAGACCTTCCTGCAAAGGCAGAAACGAGCACCAGAAGTGTTGATCGCGGAAGGTGGAAATTGGTAATGAGACCATCAATAACTTTAAAATGATACCCGGGGTTGATAAACAAATTAACCATCCCCGTACGCATGCCACAGCCGGGCGGTGGCAACAAAAGACCTTCAAGGGCGCGGACCGTTGTGGTACCCACCGCGATCACGCGGCCACCGCGCTTTTTTGTTTCCGCAATGACGCGCGCCGTTTTTGTCGGAACCTCGGCATACTCCTCGTGCATCACATGATCTTCAAGCGTATCGGTGACCATGGGACGAAAGGTGCCCATGCCGACATGAAGTGTCACTGACGCAAACCCAATCCCCTTCTTTTTGAGAGCGCGAATCAAACGCGGCGTAAAATGAAAACCTGCCGTGGGCGCGGCAACTGATCCGGTGTGTTTGGCATACACCGTCTGATACGCCTCGATTTTTTTCGGCTCATGCGCCACATAGGGCGGAATCGGTATATGGCCCACGCGATTTGCCCATCGCACCACATCGCTCACGCCAAAAAACTCAACGGTCAATTCTCCCTGTTCACCTTTCAGAATGACACGTGAGTGAACTCGACCAAAACGAATTTCCACACCCGGATGCAATCGTTTCCCCGGCTTACCCAAACAATGCCACACCCGACCATTATTCCTTGAGGTTGCACCTCCGGCATTATTCCTTGAGGTTGCACCTCCGGAGGTGGCACCTCGGGGTTGCGTCTCGATGGCGTTCAATAAAAAAATTTCAATCGGTTTTTGTTTGCCATCGCCGCCGCGTACGGTGCCCAAAAGGCGAGCCTTGAAAACTTTAGTATTATTGACAACAAGTAAATCTCCCGAACGTAAAAAGTCGCCGATTTCAAAAAATCGGTGATGCTCAATGGTTTTGTGCTTTCGGTCAAGCACCATAAGCCGCGAATGATCACGCGGGGACACGGATTTTTGCGCAATCAATTCCCGTGGAAGATCATAATCAAAAAGTGACGTTTTCATACTCCCCAGTCTATCTCACTTTGTCCCTTAATCGCAAATAATGGGAACCGAACAGCGAACCTGAACGAACCTTGCGAACAGCGAATGTCCGTCGTCGGTATATACGGAGGCTCAACCTCCGGTAACTTCGCGCGGAGGTGAAAACAAGCGCTCGTTGCCTCGCGTCGCCCCTCTGCGCTCCGACTTCGAGGGACAAGTCGCTCGGAAATCCCAAAGCTACGCTTTGTGATTTCGCTCGCTCCTAGCGAGGTAACTTCGCGAAGTAGGACGAACGCTCGTTGCCTCGCGTCGTCGCTCGGAAATCCCAAAGCTACGCTTTGTGATTTCGCTCGCTCCTAGCGAGGTAAACTCTCGCTAAACATCGTCGAACCCGTCTCGGCGGCTCGAAGTGAAGCAGTTCACTCTCTCGTCGCGAGAACCCCTCCGTCGGCGTGAGCGTGTGCCCTCCGGTCTCTCATGACAAACGCATCACTCCTCGCTCACAATCACTGTGTTAAGTGTCAAGTGTCAGGTGTCAGATGTTCTTTCAGTCTCTCGTGAAAGTTCACTCACAGGATTTCTCAAGGAATGCGACCTAGGAGTGAGACAAACAGGTCGCGCTTTTTCCATGAAGAAAGCACACACACTATTCCATTTTATAGGGACATCGTGTATTATAGGAAGGACGCTATGCAGATTCTCGGTACACGCATTGATGGCATACGGAGGAATGAAGCACTCGACCGAGTGCGCGGTTTTTTGGTGAGCGATGATCAACATATGGTCGTGACGCCGAATCCGGAAATATTGGTCGCCGCGATGGAAGATCATGATTTTCGTGATATTTTGAATAGTGCGTCACTTTCCGTGCCGGATGGTTTTGGTGTGATCTTGATGGGGCGATTGCTTGGCGAAGAAATTTCCGAACGGATCACCGGCGTTGATTTTTTGGATGATCTCATGTGTCTTGCGGATGAAACGGGTCATGCCGTTTGTTTTATTGGCGGACATCATGACGAGATACCACGACGTGCAGGAGATCGTTTCGTAGAACGTTATCCATCGCTCAATATTGTACACACGGAAAGCGGTGGTGATGTTTTTTTGACCGATGACAGTTGGGAAATGGATGACGAGCTATTGAATCGTATTCGGGGTGCGGAGCCAGCGATACTCATTGTCGGTTTTGGACACGGAAAGCAGGAAAAATGGATCAATGATTTTTTGAGCGAGTTGCCGTCGGTGAAGGTCGCGATGGGTGTTGGCGGTGCCCTTGATTTTTGGGCAGGCGAAATCCGTCGCGCTCCACAGTGGATGCGCGCCATCGGATTTGAATGGTTATGGCGCCTCGTGCACGAACCGTATCGCTGGAAACGCATAGTCACCGCCGTCATCATTTTTCCGTTTTATATTTTTAAAGATCACCTTCTCAATCGCCACATAGTTCCATAGTACAGTCCATGGAACTACCGGCTAACTATGGTGCGTTTTTCTGAAAAAAAATTATCGTACGATACGCAAGATATAATCCTAAAAGATTTTTGTGCTGTACTTATAGGCATGAAATCAGAAGATGCCATTTTTCGTTTTTTGAAGGATCTCCTCAATCGCAAAGAGCGTCTCATGTTGGTTCGCCGATTGCAGGTTGCTTTTTTGCTTAATCAAGGCATGAGTTATGATGATATTAAGAAAAACTTGAAGGTGGGAAAAGCAACGATCGCACGCATTTCACGATGGTTGGAGTTTGGTCGAGGTGGGTATAAAGATGCAATAGAAAAATTAAGTAAACGCATCATGAGCTCACGTCTCATTAAGTATTATTCCAAGTAATCAGTTCCACAGTACAGTCTGTGGAACTACGAGGTAAATTGTATGAAAGTCCGAGTACGATTTGCGCCGAGTCCGACGGGATTTTTGCATATTGGCGGGTTGCGAACCGCGCTCTATAATTTTTTGTTTGTGAAACGTCACGGCGGCACGTTTACTGTTCGGATCGAAGACACTGATCGAACACGGTTGGTGGAAGGAGGTATTGAAAATATTTTAAAAACACTTGCATGGGCCGGTTTGGATTGGGACGAAGGTCCGTATCTTGATGTTCATGGAAAAGTATTTGAAAAAGGAAACAAAGGCCCCTACATTCAATCCGCACGTCTTGATCTCTATAAAAAATACGCGCTCGAGCTCGTAGAAAAGGGGAGTGCGTACTATTGTTTTTGCACATCCAAACGACTTGATGCGATGCGAAAAGAGCAGGAAGAGCGCAAAGAGCCGCCACGATATGATAAAACCTGCGCACACATTTCTCATGACGAAACACAGTCATATCTTGCAAGCGGTTCACCGTATGTAATTCGTTTGAACGTACCCGCAAGCGGTGAGACGGTCATATCCGATATCATCCATGGTGACGTGCATTTCAAAAATGAATTGATTGACGATCAAGTTCTCATGAAGTCTGATGGATTTCCCACGTATCATCTTGCAAATGTGGTGGATGATCATCTCATGGAAATTACTCATGTGATTCGTGGCGATGAATGGTTGCCGTCAACGCCAAAACATATACTTTTATATAACGCGTTCGGTTGGAAGCCTCCGCAGTTTGCGCATTTGCCGCTTCTTTTGAACGCCGATCGTTCAAAGCTGTCAAAACGCACCGGTGATGTGGCGGTTGAAGAATATAAAAATAAAGGATATCTTCCCGAGGCATTGGTGAATTTTGTTGCACTTTTGGGATGGAACCCGAGCGGAGATCGTGAAGTATATACACCGGACGATTTGGCGCATTCTTTCGCGCTTGAAAAAATAAATAAAGGGGGCGCCGTCGTTAATTTTGAAAAATTAAATTGGTTAAACGGTGAATATATAAAAAAACTTGACGCCGCGGCGCTTGTCGAAAAAGCAATTCCCTTTTTAATCAAAGACGGACTTCTTCTGCCGGAAGAGGGGAGTGGGGCCTATACGGCGGTTGGTTTAGGTTGTGAAGTAGATCAATCGTATCTTGAAAGAGCACTTGAACTTGCGCGTGAACGTTTGGAAAAATTGGAGGATGTGTCGACGCTTGTTGCCTTTTTGTTTACGCGGGAAACGTATGATCCGAATACGTTGGTTTGGAAAAAAATGACACCCGAAACGACGCGGGATCGATTGTGCGCCGTACGGTCAGTGCTTGAAATCGTATCACACGACGCGTGGACAAAGGAGTCGCTTGAACGTATACTAAAGGAAGCAATCGTGCGCGATGCGCTCGGCACCGGTGAAACATTGTGGCCGCTTCGTGTAGCATTGACGGGTCGCGCCATGTCACCCGGCCCGTTTGAAGTGGCCGCCGTGCTGGGTAAAGAAGAAACGTTGGCACGCATTGATAGTGCACTTGTTGGCATTAATTCTCTATGATGAGAGGACAAAAATATTTTTGGTTTTTTTTGAGTGCTCTTTTTTTTGCGTACTTCGTCGTTGTCACCAACGTGTTCGCAATCGGTACCGATACGGCGCCCAAACAAGAAATTTTACAGTTGCGCGATCAAGTATCCGACAAAAAACAAAAGCTTTCCGCATTGAATGAAAAAATAAATGAGTACAAAAAACAAATCAGCGCCAAGCAACACGAAGTGGTGTCATACTCAAATCAAGTTGCGCTCATTGAAAATCGAGTCGCCAAAGCGGCTCTTGACATTGATGCAAAAAGTCTTGAGATTGAAGAAGTGGGGGCCGAAATTCAAGTTCTTGAAGCCGAAATAAAAAATCATGAAGATAAAATTGCACGTGGTCGGCAAACCCTTTCGGAACTTTTGCGTGAAATAAAAAAAAATGACCATACATCCGATTTTGAAATAATAATCGGCAATCAAACGTTTTCCCAATTTTTTACCCAACAAAAACAAATTGAGGATGCACAGAGGGAGTTGCAAAAAACGGTTGATGCGGTACGCACGGTGAGAATCGCCAAAGAAGCTGACCGTGCCGATCGTGAAGGTAAACTCACCACACTCCAAAAACTAAAAGACGAACTTGAAGATAAAAAAGCAACCTTGCAAGATGAGCAGGGCTCAAAAACGTATCTTTTGACGCAAGCGCAAGAATCCGAATCGCGATTCCAAGGATTACTCCACGATCTGCGTCAAGAAAGTCAGTTGGTTGATGCGCAGTTAGGGGAACTCGAAACACGCATCACGGATCGTCTAAAAGCGCTTGATTTAACGCTCGGTGCAGGAGCCGTGCTTTCATGGCCGATTCCCGGCGCCATTTCAATCACCACGCGTTTTCATGATCCCGACTACCCGTTTCGGTATCTTTTTGAACACTCGGGCATTGATATACGCGCACCGGTCGGCACGCCGGTGCTCTCCGTGGCGCCCGGAATTGTCGCGGTTGCACAAACCGGAAAATTGTACGGAAATTATGTGATTGTGATTCACGGAAATAAATTGGCAACGCTCTACGCGCACTTATCGCGCATCACGGTAAAACCCGATCAAGTGATGAGTAGGGGAGACACCATTGGTTTTTCAGGAGGCCGTCCGGGCGATCAAGGCGCCGGCCTTTCCTCTGGTCCGCACGTGCATTTTGAGGTTCGCACAAACGGCATTCCCACCGATCCCATGCCGTATTTGATTTCTTTGTAATTTTTTATCCGATTAATTATTGAGTGGATGAAATCGTTTAAAACTTTTTTCCGCATAACGATCAGAACCATGCACATATCGAGTGGTAGTATCGAGCGATTCGTGACCAAGAAGAATTTGCAAAGCCGCCGGATTTGCGCCGTTTTCAACCATGTACGTAGCAAACGCATGACGGATGCCGTGTACGGTAATGGGAATTGCCAGTGCAAGTCTTTCTCGATATTGCTTCACTTTCGATTCAAGATAATTGGGAGATATTTTTTTATCTTGTGAACCGCTGTTTTTTCCTCGATAAGGTATAAACAGGAAGGCAGATCTTGATTCCCCGCGTATTTTTAAATATTCTTTTATGTGTTTTCCTGCACGCGGAGTAAGGTATGCAAAACGTTCTTTTTTCCCTTTACCACGAACAAAAATACGTCCGGTATTATCAATTTGATTTGTTTTTAGATTGATAAGTTCTGAAATGCGCAATCCGGTAGAAAAAAGAGTTTCAAGTATTGCTCGATTACGCAATGCTATTTTTTTATCCTTTTCAAAAAGTGTCGGCGATTCAATAAGTTGTATAACCTCGTTAAATTCGGAAACACGGAGATGTTTTTTTTCTGTTTTAATAAGAACAACGGCATTGGGCGCAACGGGTACACGGTAATCAATGTCAATTAAAAATCTCAGGTAGGAACGCAGAGCTGAAAGCATTTTGTTGACCGAAAAGCTTACTAACTTTCCCTTAGCTTGCTTTGATTTTGGAGTTTTTCTATCTCTTGAAACGAGATATGCCTTGTAGTTTAAGAGCGCTTTTTTATCCAAACTTTCAAATTTATATCCACAGTCGCTAAGAAAATTTTGAAACACTTCAAGATCGCGTTCATAACTATAAACTGTTTCAGACGAGTAATTATTTGTCTGAAGATTGAGTAGAAAATCATCAAAATGGGGGAGTTGTATTTTTGGTGTCATGTATTTATGTTCTAAACTCGATTAAATAATCCTCGGAAGGAACAATGAGGAATATTGCTTTTTTCATCGTCTTTAAATTATACCATAATTTAAACAATTTGAAATTAAAATCGATAAAAGAGCCTTATCACGCCGTCCTACTAGAGTTGAGCCATCCGGAGCATCAATAAGTTTCTTAATGAATGAGTCATCAAGAACGCTTGATGATGTTACTAGTAGTTTATTTTGATAAGTCTTCGCTAGTTTTATTTGTTGGGGAAAAATGATAGTAGTAATTCCTTTTTCAACTAAGTATAAAAATAGCCCTCGTAAGCTAATTAAATAGAAATTTTTTGTTTTTTGAGCAATGGAGCGACTTGAAAGAAATGCTTGATACTGTTGTATGTGATCAATGGTAAAATTTTGTGGTGTAAGAGATTGAAGATTTGATTGTTGTAGCCACATTTTGAAGTCAGATAAAAAACGCCGATAGCTTACTATGCTTAGGGGTAATAAAAGTCTTTCTTTTTCACAAAAAATTAAATAAAGGGGGATGTACTCAATAAGGGTTTTGGGCGACTTGCTCATAATTAACTGAGTGTAAGGGATATTATACTCACTTTATTATTAAGTATAAAAGATAGCTCAGTTGTGGTCAAGCACGACTTTTCCACAGTCCCCGTTCTCCCCATGTGACACATGGGGAATTAAAAAACCGACACAGATGTGTCGGTCGTGAAGCGAGTTATGCCACGTTGCGGGCATCGTTCGTGATAATGATGACGCCTTCGTGGCAGAGCGTGACGAGATTTTTGAATTGTTTGCCGATTGCGTGTTCGGTGATGGCAACGGGCGCATCCTCAAGAACCGTCAAAACTTCGTGCCACTCCCCTTTTGTGATACATTTTTTGAGTTCAGACCACGCGAGTCGTACGCGACCGAAATCATCATGGTCTTGAAGAAACTTAGCGTCTTCCCCCATCATCTCAATCAATTCGCGAAGAAGTGTCACAATGCAAAACTGTTCGGAGTCCCGCGGAATGAATCGGCACAAGTTCTGAAAATATTCTGCAGTTCGTCCAATCGTCGGCGGAGCATGACCTTGCGCAATCGTTTCGGCTACCAAACGCTCGTGTTCCATGGATCCTCCCCTGTCGGTTGTCACTCGTGCGCCTTAGTGTACCCGATGCAAAAAATACTGTCAAGTAATGGGAATCTGGGGGGGTGGGGCGTTCTCGTATTCGATTCGTAGGTTCGTATATTCGTATAAATTCGTTATTCGGTTATATAAAAAGCCGCTCCGGAGTGCCGGAGACGGCTTGCGCTATGTGGTTTACCACGAAACGAGTACGAGTCCGACGACGGCTGTCGCGGCGCCGAGCCAGTGGCGTGGGGTCATGTGTTGATCACCCGCGAAGTGCGCGACGACGATCGTGATCACCGGATACAAACCGGTGATGAGTGCGATCGTGCCGACGCGCGTGGGCGTCATGCGTATCGCTTTCAGAAACAAGTAGAAACCGAACGATGAACCAATCGCCATCACGCTCGAAAACGTGAGCGACTTTGTCGTCACGCGACTCACATCGAATCGCGTACTCGCGAGTCCCATGAGGGCGATGACGAGCATCGCGAGAGCCTCGACGGCCATCGTGACCGCTTCACCATGAATGGCATTTGACCGATTCGCAAAAAGCGGATACGTCCCCCACAGGAGGAGCGTTACGATCGAAAGTCCGAGCCAATTCATGCGACCCTCCTTTTTGGTTTTGCGACGAGTTCGGCGAGATCGGCCAACGCGCCCTCCGGACCAAACACCGCGCGGCGCACGCGATCGTACAGACGCCAATACAAACGCTCCGAGTAGAGCACACGGCGAAACTCATCTTGAAAAATCCGCGCGACCATGTCTTCGAGCGTGCGCGCTTTAACCCACGGAAAAGGCGCAGCATCTTGCCAAATGTCATGATCGAGCCGACCACGTACGATTTCATCTCCCACAAGCGCCATGGGATCCATCGCACCCGAGTACACCCACGTTCGTAGTTGCTTTTTCGTCCACGACTTCATGAAAGTTCTCCTTCTTTTTGTCATACCAACATTCTCAAGTATGTTAGTATGACGTTTTGAGTGGTTAACTTGTTTTGAGAATCTGAATTGCACAATCGGCATCTCGGTCGGTAAGACCAATCTGTGGATTGATTTTGACAAAACGATCCCCCACGCACTCCATACCACGAGCATCATCATCGAGAACAACAAATCGCATCTTCTTCTTGCGATGTTCTGCTAGAAAAGCCACGATTTCGTCGCCGCGCGTTACGGGACAAGGTCTGACAATTCTTAATGTGCCTTCCCTTTCTCCAATCTCCCCACTTTTGGTGATCGTGGGAAGTGTATCGAGACATGGCGTTGCGCCAATGATGTCGCCGGAAAATCCACGAAGTGCCATCATTGCCTTGATCCGCACACGCGACCAGTAAAATCGCCATGACGACGAGATAATTACAAGAGCGCATGTTGCGGCAATGATCCCGTTAAGTTTGGCAACCGCACAAGGATCAATCATAAGCGCCTGATGGGTATCGTTTCTTGAATCAAAATTATCAGGAAGTTTATGCGCTTTGAAAAACGCGTTGGAGTTCAGAACTCCATCAATATCCAAAAAAATGATTTTCATGGAATTCCTCCTTCCTTCTTTTTTGCAACAGTCCCACAGACTGTGTACTGTGGGACTTTATAAGGATGTCATTTTTTGTTTGAAAGACCATCTGCCACTTCAAAATCTCATAATTGATTCCGTAGCTCAGGTCTTTAGACCTGATACCGTCTCAAACCTAAAGGTTTGAGCTACGATGAAGGATGAGATTTTCAAGTTGCACGGCGAGCGGGGGTGTTGTCCCCCCACTCGCCGTTTTGAAGTTCACGACGCCTTGAGAATTCTTTCGACCTCGCGCTCGACGCATCCATCGTTTTCGTAGATCAAAACGATGTCGCCGAGTTGTTCCACAAGCGTTGCCAGTTCTTCTTCTACGATGCGCGTTGCGAGTTCGTGGCTTGTACTCGTCGGTGCCCGATGCGTCTGACGAAACCGCGCCCACCACAGCACACGCTTGAACGCCGCCACTTCATGTGCGAGAGGGCGATTCTTTTTGGCGAGCACGGCGACGTTGTAGTAGACAAAGCCCATCATGAAGAAAAGTGCGACCGCCGCTGCGATGTCCAAAATGTCACGCATGTTTTTTCTCCTTTCAGAGATTACGTCGTAACGGTTTGTTGCGAGAACCATGGTTGCGGTGCTTCGCGATCGGTTTCGTCTTCATCGGGATCCGCGTATGCGCCACGAAGCGTGACACTCCCCTCCTCCGGATGTTGGATGATGATTTCGACCACACAGATGCCGCGCTCTGCATCAAAAACCACATCGCGAATCACGACCTTGTACGCCACGAGCGCCCCCTTGATACGCCGAGTCGCTTCTTCCGCATCTGCCGATGAACGCAAGATTTCCCCGAGCGCCGCTTCCGCGTCTTCAATTGCGATCTGCATGAATTTTTTCCTCCCCTTTTTTGGTATGCACATCGTTTTTTGTTTACTTTGATACTGTACAGTATCAAAGTGCCGCGTGATGCTTACTGCTTGAGTAGATACACCGCAATGACGCACAACACAAGCAGATTCGTCATTTTTTTCTCCTTGGATAAATTTTTGGTGGGCGCAGTTGGATTCGAACCAACGATGGATCGCTTATGAGGCGACTGCTTTGAACCGCTAAGCTATACACCCTTTGGAAAAGATCATCTGCCACTTCAGGATGCGTTCTCGTGTAGTCGCAACCTTTAGATTGCGCATCAGTGCGCAGGCTAAAGCCTGCGACTACCTGCTACGAACACATACTCAAGTTGCAGGCGGTCGGGTGATTCCCCGACCGCCGTATCGTTGTTCTCCTTTTTGAATTTGTTGAACGTTTACGCACGCGCAAATCGTGCCGCCAAAAATACACGGACACGTTCACGCCAACTCGGGGGATCTTGGACGGTTTCCGGATGCGCCACCGCATACGTGATAGCGTGTTCGGCACGACCGCAACCGTTGTCGCGATCGTAACGATACGTATCGAGTTCATCTCCATCGAGACAGACCTTGAGCACACGCCCGCGCACGCGATCGAAGTTCAATCCTTGTCGTTTGATAATGCGTCGCGCTTCACCGATCGTCATGCGGTGATGCGGATCGTAGTCCGATCCAACGAGTCCGGCCGAATCGGCGACATTATAGAGTGCCACCAAAAGAAGCGCTTTGTCGAAACCGGCGATGTTCATCAGATTAGCTCCTTTCAAGTCCCACGGTTGTTTCGATGACGACCGGCGAATCGTAGCGATCCCAGATTTGGATCGAGACGGCCGCAAGATCATCGTTTTCGTAGAAGTACACCTCGAGGCTGTGCACCCAGCGACCACTGCCGTGATTTGCGTGTTGCACAAGTGCCGCACGTACGCGATCGTACGCATCGCGTTCCGAACGCGCATGTCGAACGATTTCGCGAACCTCTTCGCGAATCAAATCAGTATCAAGCGTTGCCATGACCATCTCCTTTTTTATTTTAGTTCCACAGTACATACCATGGAACTGCGGGTTTTTTTACTAACACAACTGCGCAGGATGCTCCACACGTTCACGAATTGCTTTGCGCAATTCTTTTTCCGGAAGCGCCATGAGTCGTTGACGCTCTGCGTCTTCCCTGATGCCGGCACCAATGATGAAAACGGCGCTGGCACTCCGCGCACCAAGTAGGGCACGACCCTGTTCGACACCTCCACCAAGGACGGTTGCCTCCTCGCCCAACTTCTCGTATGTATCCGCCCAGAAATAAAGTGCGCGTGCCAAAGACATCATCACTTCCCGATCGCCTTCGAACGTACGAAAGCGTTGCCACTCCCCTTCCGATGTGCTCGTGATGATGAGGATAGCATGATCACGCTCGATTGCCGCCGTGACGATCCCACCACGCGCCACGATTTGAAACGCAAAAACCTCGAGGGCATCGAGGGGCGTACATTTCAAGAGTTGCCCGGGTTCGCACACGCCCTGACATTCACGGTAATCTTTCACGGACACAAGCGACTTCCTGACATCAACAATTTCCATGTGATCCCCTTTCTCAACATCCTTACAAACTCCCGTTTGTAAGGATGATATTTTTCCTATCTCATATTCGCGCGAATTAGAGATAGGACGGTTTGTTGTTTGAAAGACCTTCTGCCACTTCAGGTCTTAAGCGAGATTAAAGATTTAAGATTAAAGATTTACGTCGCGCGTACTACAACTTTAATCTTACAACTTAAATCTTCTTAAAAACTGAAGTTGCACGGCGAGCGGGGGTGTTGTCCCCCACTCGCCGTTCTTGATGTTACTCGGTCTGGTTGCGTGCTTGCAAGTTGCGTGCACAGCTCTGCACCTCGGTGACCTTCGGATAGCCCACCGAGATCACCTTTCCTTCCGGATTGTACTCGAGTTTGAATCGAGCTTCCGCGATGTGATCTTGCTTCGGATTGATGAGGAGCCCATTCTCATTTCGCTCCGCGGGCGTCGTCCACGTGAGACACGTCCGATAGAGTTCGTTTTCCCTGATCCCCGTGTACCAACCTTGATGCGCGCGATCCTGGATCGCCTTGTTCAAGGTTTCGTCTCCTAGGATGTCCTGCAGAACCAGCGCCATGGCGAGGATCTGCGGATCTTTTTCGGCGATCTTCGTTTCGTAATCCGCCTTCATCTTCGCGACTTCCTCCTCGTGTGTGCGGGTGAGATCGGAGGTCGCCGACGTGCCGCCCCACCAGTAGATGCCGTAGAGCGCGGCGCAGACGCCCGCGATCCCACAAAGCACCCCGACGAACTTTCCGAACGATGCCCAACCACTGTTGCTGTTGTCATTCATGTCTACCGTTCCTCCTTTTTTGATTTTTGGAGCAAAGCTCCGGTTGCGGCAGGTTCCCCCTGCCGTTGATTTCGATCCCTACTCGCTCACGATCGGTTGCGGCGTGTTCGTCGCCGCGACATCATTCTCCTCGGTGCAGTAATTCGCGCACCACCCCTCGCCGTCCTTCTCGCCGCCACACTTCCCACAGTGATCCGCGGTGCACGAGCACTGACCGATTGGCAATCCATGATCACAGGTACGCATGACGATTTTCCTTTCCAGCGCATTGCGCCATTGTTGAGTACTACTAGAAACTCTTCGCTACTTCTGACAAAACCTCCTTTTCAAAGCTACTTATGAAAACCTCGACAGTTAGCGATGCGGTCTGCGCGGCGATGACACCGGTAATCAATGCGTAGTCCCTCTGCTCACTGTGTGAGGCGAAGAACCCAGGAAATTTTGCCAGTTCCAAAAACGCCACTCGTGCGACCTCTAGCGGGTCGCCCCACGCTCGACCCACTCTCATTTTTCCCGTATCGCTCATTCGTTCCATCATTACTCCTTGACGACGCATCGTCGATTGAAGGTTTGTTTACTTCGTTTCTTCTGCGAGTTTTTTGTCCCATTCCGCACGCGCCACGACCCGATGCGCTTCGAACTCTTGAATCACCCGCACCACGTCCGGCACCGTCCGCGTCCCCTCCGCAAAATCATGGAGTGCGTCATGCAGAGGAAACCGACTTCCGATCACTTGCTGGGGTGACGGATCCACCCACGGCCGCACCCACGCGAACACCTCGTTTTTCATGATGTATGCGATCATGTCTTGTTCTGCGGTCGAGTAATCCACTGCCCCCATCTCGAACACATCGAAAGAGAACGTATTGAGCATGGTGCACTTTGAGCCGGAGTCGCTTGAAATCTCCACCCCCGCAAAAATCGGAAGTGGCCCCACGAACCGAACCTTGACGCTCAAAAATGCTTTCACCCGTTTCACTGCCGCATCTCCACTCATGAAAAACCTCCTTGCGCCCATGGCGCGTTTTTGACCACGGTGTCCTTTTAACAATTTAGTCAAATTGTTAAAAGGTGGTGGTTGCGTTTTTTTTGTTGATGATTACCATTTGACCACGTCCATCGCAATTATGATGTGACTGTTTACACGGCGATTTGATTTACCATAGCGATGGACGTGGTGAAAGACCTGCCACTTGAGGGTTCATGGAAAATCTTGAGAGAGATCAAGACCGCCCCATGAACGCTCGAGTTGCAGGGCGAGCGGGGGGGTTTGTCCCCCCACTCGCCGGTAGTTCCTAACGCCGCGCTTCCTCGGCGAGTTTTCTTTTCCATTCGGCGCTCACCACGGCGCGCCGTTCCTCGAACGCTTGAATCACTTGGGCGACTGCGGGCACCGTTCGTATGCCCGCCACGAGATCACGCACCGCATCGAAGAGTGGCAAACGACTCCCGATCACCTGTTGGGGTGACGGATCCACCCACGGTCGCGCCCACTCGAACTCCGGATTCCGCATGATGATGTTGGTCAGCCTTTCGGTTGCCTCATCAATGGTTCTACCTTCGCACGAAGTCGCTTCTGCAAAAAATTCCCCTTCTCTCACCACGGTGAGTTCGAGCGGCGGCACATTTGAGACATTTGCTCCCACAAACATGGGAAGCAATCCGTTCCTACGAAACTTCATGACGAGAAATGCCCTTGCACAGGTTGGACGCGGTTCACCGTCTATAACAAACCTCCTTCATTTTTTTCCCTATCTCTAATTCGCGCGAATATGAGATAGGTTGGTTTTGATTTTACGACTGACACGATTTGAGAATATTGGGGACTACGACGCCATGTGTCCAGTGATCGTCAGTTTGCACATGATCGGCACGCACCCATTTTGCGATGGAGCGCTCCCAATCTTTTTGAATAATCCGATCGGCGACACGCACTACGACACCTTCGCGATCGCCGCCACATGCGGAAATCTGTCCGGCAATATGCGTGACAATTTTTTCGAGTTCTGCGGCCGTTGCCACACTTCCCTTCCACAACACGGGCACGGTCGGCACCCCAAGCACCTGCGCCATGAACTCCACCTCATCCCATGACCACCACGTGTCCCGATGTTCCCGCACCCCAAAGAGGAGCATGAAATCAGGAAGCGCTGTGTACGGAATGCTGTGGCGCGCATAGCACCACTCATTAAACAGATTGAGATGGTCATCAATCAAATGACGGATCTCGGACCAGCGCGCTTTTGCACGATCGAAACTTGGATGCGTCGGCGGACCACTGTGGCTCCGCGCAAAAATATCCTTGCTCGTCATGCATAGATTCGACCCATCCATTTTTTCCGTGATGACGATCGGACGCCCCAGAAAATGTGACACCGTTTTGATGCGCCGATCATCGTCAGTACCTCCCGGCGAATACGGGAGATGCGACGTGCGCGGATATTTCGCACTCATGACGCTTCTCCTTTCGCGAGATTTTTTGTTTGAAAGACCTTCTGCCACTTCAAAATCTCATAATTGATTCCGTAGCTCAGGTCTTTAGACCTGATACCGTCTCAAACCTAAAGGTTTGAGCTACGATGAACGATGAGATTTTCAAGTTGCACGGCGAGCGGGGGTGTTTGTCCCCCCACTCGCCGGTAGTTCAGATTGCCAGTTCGTTCGCGTACTGCACGAACGTCGGGGTATCCTTCCCGTCGTCCTCGTGCATGAGCTCGAGAATGACGAGAAGGTCGCTTCGGTCCATGCGCAATGCGCGTTCGATGACACCGGGATTCGTGATCCCGCACGCAATGCACATCGCGATCCACGGCCAATACTGTCGGTTCCAGACATCCATGAACGGGGACATGATGGCGAGCGCGGCGTCGGATTCCCTACCTGCCATCTGCAGAAGATTCGCGAGACGCACGTTATCCAACATATTCCCGCCCGTCATCGCCTCCTCGAGCAAATTCATGAAAAGGTCGATGGGTTCGAAGGCAAAGCTCGGGATAGCTGTGAACTCCATCAAAAACTCCGTGGCTCCATTGAATTTACGGAGTGTGAGACTGGAAGTCCGCCGCGCAATATCCGAGACGCGACCTCGATGAAAGCTCTCCCACCCCTCCACTCCGAGCGCCGCGATGATGCGCATCATCGCGGCCGGCGGCGACAGGGTTTCCGGACTTTTCGTCGGAAAAAATCGCAGTTGAATGTTTCCGTAGGTTTGCAGGTACATGAGATCTCCTTTAGTGTGCGAGCCAGATGATCGTCACGATCACCCAACTCAATTCGTTGGTGGCCTCGGAAATCACGAGGCCGATGAGGTTTCTGTTCCACCCGCCTTCGCGCGTGGCGATGCCGACTTGGCAGAGGCGTGCAATGATCGTTACGTGACCCATCCACACCGCCGCGGCCGGCAATCCGTGTCCGCCTTCGGCCATGATCTTCACCCCAAGCATGATTTGCGGTATCGCTTTGAAACAAACCGCAAGCCATCCTTTGACAATCGGATCACCAAACTTCAACCCGCGCCGCATTGCAATCAAGAGTGTCACCGCGACGCTACTTCCGGCGATGATGCCGGTAAGCGCGTCGTTCATCCCCCATCGGTACCCGCCGTGCCATACCACCGCGCCCACATTCATCCCCATCGCCACAAACCACATGAGGTAGGTGCCGAGAAGTTGGCGCGTGACGCGCGTCGGTTGCTTGCGATGGAGACCGATTGTGATCGCGAGGTTCAAAACGATGAAAATCTCAAACGCGATGAACATCATGATGTTGACGCCCCGCACCGTTTCGAGTAGTCGCAAAAACTGACTGCCACCGAGCACGAACACGCCGACAATCTGTATCGCCAGAACAAGATCCGCCGTCACTTTCTGGGTACGCGACATCCGGAACTCCTTTCTGACGATTTTTTCGTCATTGTTTTTCCTATCTCTAATTCGCGCGAATTAGAGATAGGATGGTTTGTTGTTTGAAAGACCGTCTGCCACTTCAGGTCTTAAGCGAGATTAAAGATTTAAGATTAAAGATTTACGTCGCGCGTACTACAACTTTAATCTTACAACTTAAATCTTCTTAAAGACTGGAGTTGCATCCCGACGACGTGTGTCGCCGTCGGGAACCGTGGGATTTCTCCCTGCGGACTTTTGTTTTTGGTTAGTAGAACTTGTCCCACATCATGCATTGCGCCTCGGGCCAAAAGGCATGAACCTCATCGAGGATCGCGCGAGCCGCATCAAGATCAATCACGAAAGGCTCCGGCCGGCCGTGTTCGTATCCTTGATCAAGAATCGCCGGCGAGTAGCGTGACGTGAGAGGAAACCCCACAATCGCGTCCGTGTAAGACTCGGCATCCGGCACCGGAAATGGGGTATCGCCCTCTCGTTCGCGTTGCGGTGCAATGACCACCGTGAATCGCGTGCCACGAAACACCACTTCTGTTTTCCGACACTGTTCGTCTGGCATGTGAAACAAGTCATCGTCGTCAACGCTCGCATGTGAAACCCCCAAGCGATCGAGTACTGATCGTGCCTCCGTCCAACTGTGGACAGATACACCAATGAACAACTGCGCTTGCCAAGGCATGACGAAACTCCTTTGTTGATTGTTTGCTGATCCTCAAGGAAACGCACGACGCAGGGCGCGCCATGCTTCCTCGATCGCTTGACCAAGGCCTTCGAGAACGGCTCGACCGATGCGCAAAACGATCTGCGCGCCTTGCCCAACGAGCCATCCGCCGAAGCGTCCCAACTGACGAAACGCCGCCCGAATCGGACTCCACGTGACCCCGACCCCACGCAACATGATACAGAAACCTTCGAGGACAACGAGAAGAAGCACGACGGACACGAACAAACCTTCTATTTGTTCAACCATCTAGTGTCCTTTCGAAAGCGCTGCGATGACGATACCAATCACGAACAGAACCACGAGGACTGAAATGATATCCATCTCGGTTCCTCGCGTCTCGAGCGACTTCTGAAAACGCTCTATTCCTTTTTCAAGCCGTTCGGTTTCCTCATTTAGATCACGATTCATGATGTCGTTCTCCTTTTGGCGACCATGTCGCCGTTTTTTGTTTTGTTTGAAAGACCATCTGCCACTTCAGGTCTTAAGCGAGATTAAAGATTTACGTCGCGCGTACTACAACTTTAATCTTACAACTTAAATCTTCTTAAAAACTGAAGTTGCACGGCGAGAGAGGTGGGTTCCTCTGCTCGCCGGTATGTTGGTTGTGTTTAGCGCATGTGCCCGAACGCGTGTGCGAACGGGACACCTCGGATTTTGGTCCGAGAACTTTTGCGCATTTTCGCTACCCTCCTTTCAATCGTCGTTGCCGACATTTGTTACTTCAGCGAGATGGTGTAGCCGTTGTCCTCGTACCGTTCGTCGTCGCCCAGCGCCTCGAAGTCGAGATCGGCGCAGATGCACCGATCGAACGGCGCACCACAGTCACAGCGATCAACTTCCGCCGTGATGATGATGGGGTGATTCATTTCGTCAATGACCAGAACGGTCACCGATCGCTTCACCCCGAACGTCACTTCCGGTTTCTGAAAACCGACGATGTAGTCCGCGACCCGCAGTTCCTCGACAATACGCCGATCGGCGTCCGACGAATCTTGCGAGGTGCGGAGAATCTGTTGCAACGTCTCCACGATCACTTCCCTCTGCGTGACAGTCAACATTAATCACCTTCTGGCTTGGGGTTGAAGGATTGTTGGTAGATGAGATTTTCATCGGAACGCGTTCCGACTACGCCGTAGCTGGAGGCAACGATTCGGCCGCGAGTACCTCGAGCACACGCTCGAACTCGACAACCTCGAACACCGCCCCGTACCATTCCAGCGTTGTTTCTTTACAGGACTTGTATCGATCGATGTAGTACAGCCGGCCGCGCCCGATGATGAAATGGGCGTGTTGCACCATGTACTCGACGCCCGGATGATCGATCTCGGGTCTCGTGCGACTCATACTGCCGATGGGACCGATTTTTTCGACAAACTCCCAGAACGACTCTTGTTCTCCGAGAACCACGAACAGCTCGTCGACGGGAATCTCGGCCGCGATGCGTCGAAAATCGTCCGGTGACAAATCGCCCCAACCGAGCTTGTTGCCCCACCGATCGTACCAACCTCCGTTGTGTACGAGGTTCCGTCCCCGCATCTGACCGCACCGCAAACCAAACGGTGCGTTCGGCGTCGGATTGAATTCCTTGCCGTACATCCCACGGGTCAAAAGAGACATTGTTGCCGTACCTTTCCGTCCCTCGCGGGACAAAGTTTGTTTGACTACCATGTCTCACTCACGAAGAAGGAGAGAAGGGAAATGACATTCTGACCGAGGTCAGAATAAAGGATGTGTTTTTGAAGGAGTGAGTTTCCAGAGATCATCGTCACCCTCCCCTCGCGCCCCTCCCATCAAGGGAGGGGTAGCAGTTTGTGGTGATGTTTACAGATCTCCAGATACGTCCTTCTCGACACACGCATCGAGTGTCTTCCCGCAGGAAGTTCCCCGATGTTTCCCTCTCCTCTCTTTCTTCATGAGCTTTGTTTTTTAATGAACGTCGTGCGCTTCTCATAGCTTTATCCACCTCGCGAGCGCCCGATCTCGGCGGAGCCTTCCTGGGTTTTCCGGTCGCTTGAAAATCAAGCGCGCGACATCGGAAAACCCGCTCTCGCGATGTCGGGAATGAAGCAGTTCATTCCCTCGTCGCTCAAGCCCCTCTCCTCTCTTTCTTCGCGAGTTTTATTTTTTAATGATCTTATGTTTATCTTCACGGGATTGCTTCGTCGGCTATCGGCCTCCTCGCAATGACATAATAAAAGGACGTGAATACATTCGAGAGAGACTTATGTACACGAAGCTTAGCCTCGTATATCTCAAACAAATTCACGTCCTGTTGAGCCTATTGGGTCCGGATGGCTCTTTCCGGTCTCTCTCCTTATTTCATTGTATTGCCAGTATAGCACGAAAGAAGAGTTTTGTCAAGTCCTTTGGGTCTTTATTCATATTTTTATCGTTGATTTAGCCACTTTTTATGTTCACCTCTTATTCATTTATCATGAATTGGAACCGAACAACGAACCTTCCCGAACAATACGAACAACGAACTGTTCGTTGTTCGTAAGGTTCGTTCAGGTTCGCTGTTCGGTTCCCATCAACAAAGACCTTGATATGTCACCTCAAGATTTATTATTTGAAATAAACCCGATCTTCGAAGCGCACATCAACGTATTCCAACTTTGAACGATCTTTTATACTGTCGCGTAAGACGGCGATGAGCTTTTCAATTTGTTGCGCCGTGCGGGTGTTCCCCGTCGGATTTGATAGAGAAAAACTGAAATAGACAAACCAGCCTTCGGTTGTTTTTAGTTTTATCGAACCTGTTTCCGGTGTCGGTATGATAAGTGATGTAATCGCCACTCCTGCGGCGTGTTCAATATCACTTTTGATTCCTGCAATTGTTGCGAGAGATTCCGCAGATACAAGCGTGTCGCCCATTGCCGGAGTTTTTCGGTCGCCTTCATCTTCGAAATGAAGATATGCGGAGTTCGAAACCTCATCAGGTGTGCTTGCGCGCAAAACGACTCCGCGTCGGTCAATGAGCCACGAGACGTCTTTCACCTGCCACACCGCAAACGGTATCCGTTCTTGCACGGTAACTATGAGTGTGGCGGGATACCGACGGCGCACGGTTACCGACTCAACGGGAAACGCTTTCGTAATTGCGGCATCAACGGTTTGCGTTCGTATCAAAAAAATATAACTGCGACGCGAAAGCGCGCTCCGAATCGTTCCTTCAATATCAGACACTGCGAGTGCATGCGTTCCTTGAACCTGAATGGCGTGCACCACAAAAATGGGCGACCCAAAAACAAAACCTAAAAAAAGCGCGACGGCAAGCGCACTGATGGTGCCTATTTTTTTCCACGGCCGCCGATGCGCGTGACGCGGATAGAACGGATTTAACATCGCGCGTCGACGGTAGCGGCTGAAGAGGAGCGGTTCACGGGAACGACGAGACATATGACTTTTGACAATAATTGGAACCGAACAGCGAACCTTCCCGAACCTTGCGAACAACGAATGTTCGTCGTTGGTATACATGGAGGCCGAACCTCCGGTAACTTCGCGCGGAGGAAAACAAGCGCTCGTTGCCTCGCGTCGCCCCTCTGCGCTCCGACTTCGAGGGACAAGTCGCTCGGAAGTACCAAAGCTACGACGCTTTGTGACTTCGCTCACTCCTAGCGAGGTAGTAACCTGCCGGAGGTTCGGCCTCCGCATTATTCGCTGTTCGTAGGGTTCGAGAGGATTCGCTGTTCGGTCCCCATCATAAATATCATCAAACTAAAATTCGCGGAATCATCGGATTAATGCGTGTCACCACTTCATAATTGATCGTGCCGATTTTTTTGGCCATAT